>Ga0055584_100000120_pt1 | contig 73197 bp, 69 predicted proteins | sample OSDHelmetaG_FD_58716 | JGI IMG/M metagenome (GOLD analysis project Ga0055584, IMG submission 58716) | Pelagic marine sediment microbial communities from the LTER site Helgoland, North Sea, for post-phytoplankton bloom and carbon turnover... | ecosystem: Environmental > Aquatic > Marine >... | reverse complement strand
TCAGTGACGCCCGGATAAACCGTGGATTCATAGACAACAATATCGCCTTTTTTAAGAACACCCCCAACAAGCTTACTGGCACCGCGCACGGCGGTGAGGTCTGGCTCATTGTTACTGTCGACGGGTGTTGGAACCGTTACGATATATATGTCAGCATTTTCAACGGCTGAAATTTGATCAGTAATATCGAGTGTAGATGCCTTCAATACTTCAGCATCGATTTCATTGGTACGGTCTTGGCCAGCCTTTAATTCTTGAACGCGGCCAGAGTCGATATCAAGGCCTGTAACCGGGTAATGATGCGCCAGATGGACCGCCAACGGCAATCCAACATATCCTAAACCGATAACTGCTATATTTTTTAGTTCAGACATTTACTACTCCGAAACAGGCATCACCACCCTCTACTCTGCAACTCTTGCCTCTGTCAATCCGCAACCCTGTTCTCACATAAACACTCTAAGGCGTTCACAAAAAGAACACCTATTTAAATTATTTGATCTCAATATTTAGGCAAAATAAGAAAATCCTTTACAAAATGTGGGTTTAACGCCAGTGTAGGGTCGTAATTTAACAGTTTCCGTTCATTGCGTGAACGGTATATGTTCACCCTATGAACAGGGACGATAGCTTGGCTAACTCCGGAAATTCGAATTCGGAAAATAATACCGAGGCGGAAATCACCCTTGGATTATTGTCAGTTGTTGAAAAGAATAGCTCCCATACTCAAAGATTAATCGCGGGAGAGCTAGGGGTTGCCCTGGGTTTGGCAAACACCTATCTCAAACGATGCGTCAAAAAGGGCTGGATCAAAGTCAATGAAGCCCCAGCAAATCGATACGCCTATTATCTGACTCCAACAGGTTTCGCCGAAAAAAGCCGGTTAACCGCTGATTATCTATCCTATTCTTTTAATTTCTTTCGTGGTGCCCGAAACCAGTGTTCCGCGCTTTTCGAAGAGTGTCGATCTTCTGGCTGGCGCCGAATTGCACTTATCGGTGCAACTGATCTTGCCGAGATCGCAATTCTTTGCGCGAAGGATTTTGAGATCGAGCTAATCGGTATTGTCGACCCCAAACTTAATCAATCAATGTATGCCGGTGTTCCGCTCACGGCAAAACTTAAAGACTTGGGGGCGGTCAGCGCGGTCATCGTGACAGAACTTAGAGAAGCACAACTGGCCTATGACACATTGGTGACGCTATTGCCCCGCGAGCGAGTTTTGACACCACCGCTGTTAAAAGTATCGCGCGACAAACCGGTTTTGGTGGAGTAAGGCGATGCGCTGGTACGTTGTCCAAACTCATGCCCTGGCGGAGAACAAAGCTTTGTTTCATTTAAAGCGGCAAGGCTTCAACGCCTATTTACCACGTTACCTGAAACGCAGGCAGCACGCTCGCAAAACTGACTGGGTTCCGGCGCCACTATTTCCACGTTACATGTTTCTCCACATGGATCCTGAGCGTTCGCGCTGGCTCAACATTCGCTCAACAATCGGGGTCTCGCATTTGGTTTGTCACGGCAATATTCCTGCACCGATTTCCGATGACATTATTGAAGATATCAGGGGTCGCGAAAGCGAGGCCGGCTTAATTGATATTCGTCGCGAGGCACAATTCGAAAAAGGAGACGCGATTCAGATTACGGATGGCCCGCTCTCCGAGCGCGTTGGCCTCTTTGATTGTGAATCTGACGAAGACCGAGTTTTCATCTTGCTCGATTTGCTCGGGCGAGAAGTAAGAGTAAGAGTGCCGATCGAAACGGTTACTGCGTACCAGTAATACGTCGTTAGCTTAAAAGTTTGGCGGTCTGGGAGAACCTATTTCACCCGGACTGCGGTAGCGTGGAAATTGACGAACCAAGCAATCCAAAGACCGATCACGAGATACAGGAACCAGGAAGTCTAACAGGAATGTTACAAAATTTCCTCTCGCAAGCTGTTAGCGTTTGCCGCGTCATCCCTGATATCCTCGAGATGACAGGCCCCCATCGCAATTTTTTGCTTCTCGCAACAAGTGTAAACTTGATTGTTGCTGTCTTCATGGCGCTCAACACGATTTTAGCGGTCGACGTGATTTTTCTTATCCTGAAAGCAGATTCTGTTCTGCCCGAAATGATCGAACCTCTTTTAAAAGCCTTCCCAATTTCTAAAGAGTATCGAATCGAACTCATCGGCATTGTTTTCGTCGTCATCACGACCATGGTGCAGCTAACCCTTCAAGGATTAGGCAATACTTTACGAGTGATTGCGTCTGCCCGGATCGCCACTTATGTCCGCCTTCAAGTTCTGGGGAATTCTTTATCGGCGAAATTCAGCCATTTGGACGCTGCTAAAATCGGTTGGATTAAGCAGGTTCTTGTCTCAAATGTTAGCGGATTGGTCCCAATCATTCAGGCTTTGGTTTCGATTTTAAGCGCTGCTTTAAGTGTCATCATTCTTGCAATCGTGCTGCTTAAAATAGCGCCTATCCTCACTCTCACATTTCTATTTATCTGCATTCTACTCATTCCGATAAAAATAGCATTCACGCGGATTGTTCACAGGCTTTCTTCGACCAGCGCTCTTGCCCGAAATGAGTTGATGACACATCTCAGCGAGACAATGGACGGGTTACGTCAGATCAAGCTGCAAAACCGAACCGTAGAATTTTCGAATTACATTGAAAAGATCTCGAACAAAGCGGAGCGAAGCGAAAAAAACGCCGCAATTATCGGAAGCTGGGAACCCCTTTTGATTCACCTGGCATTACTGTTTTCATTCACCATTATTATCTTGGGACACAAGCTTTTAGGGGTCACGCAACTCGCGACTATTATTTCGTTTCTATTTGTTCTTCAGCGTACAATCGCCCCCCTCACGACAGCGAGCACCGCTTTGACTTCAATGATTCGAAAATTGCCTCATGCTCGTTACGTTTCTGAATTTTTCTGGCATAGAATGGCAGAGCAAGAGCGAGACAATGGTGATAGAGATCGCATACCGTCTGTCAACGAAATCAAAGTCGATTCTATAACGTATAGCTACCGTAAGGGCGTGCCAGTACTTTCAGATGTTTCCCTCGAAGCAAAACGGGGGGAATTTATTGCCGTCGTCGGTAAATCAGGCGCCGGCAAATCCAGTCTTCTGCATTTGCTCCTCAACATGTACAGCCAGGATTCTGGTGTTATTAAAATCAACGATCGACCGTTGGAGGACCTACACCCAAGCGCAATTCGCAATTGTATCGGGCTCGTTACTCAGGACGTTCACATATTCGACACAACGGTTGCAGAGTATCTCCGTGGCGGGGATGAAGCCCTGACACAATCCGAAATTGAATCCGCAGCAAAAGCCGCGGACGCCCACGATTTTATATGTAGCCTCCCCAACGGATACCAATCAACAATTGGGGCGACTGGCAACAAACTATCCGGTGGTCAGCGGCAGCGGCTTTCTATCGCGCAGGTATTTGCCCGCAATACGCCAGTCCTAATTCTTGACGAAGGCACAAGTGCCCTCGACACCATTTCTGAGGGACGCATCCTCGAACTCATTAAACTGAGACAAAAGGGCCGAATTGTTATCGTCATCACCCATCGTTTGCCATTGATCCGAGATGCAGATCGAATTTACGTACTCGACAATGGAAGAATTGTTCAGAATGGCAAATTCGATGAATTAGAGTCTCAACCTGGTGTGTTTGCAAAGCTCTGGAACCGAGACACCTCCGTCAGTACCGAATCTATTCCAAACCCCACAATCTAGTATCAATTTTTCATATGATTCTCCCTAAACATCCGCTCAATAAAATCGCTCGAATTTCGCACCCAATTAAATCAAGGGAAGGCGCCGTTACGCTGGAACGAAATGAGAGAACAACAGACTTTTCCGATGACGTCCTCGAAGATCTAAGAAATTTGATCACAGGGTTTGCGCTCCGGGCCTACCCCGAAATGGACGAAGCATACGACGCGCTTGCTGCGTGGAGTGGACACCCTGTCGAAGAACTACTCTTTACGGATGGTGCGGATGGTGCTCTCTCACGTATCTGGGCCACTTATGTTGCGCCCGGCGATGAGGTGGTCACGATCACACCGAGCTACGCGATGTATCCCGTTTATTGCGAAATGTTCGACGCAAAAATGACCGCGCTAGGGTTTGACGAGAATTTGAACTTGTCCCTGCAGACTATTCTTGAGGCGGTAACATCCGAAACTAGACTCTTGGCGCTCGTCAATCCCAACCAGCCGATCGAATGTATCTTCACCCTGGATGAATTAAGACTTTTGGCAGATCACTGCCGGAATCATGATGTCTTATTCCTCGTTGACGAAGCATATTTCCACTTTTGCAAAATCACAGCGGAACCCCTCGTAAGGTCACACGACAACGTTATCGTCGCTCGAACAATGTCAAAGGCATTCGGTTTGGCTGGCTTACGCATTGGCTATTTAATGGCGCAACAGAATCTCATTGGAGCATTACGAGCCTTGAAACCAATATACGAGATTAACGGTCTGAATGCGGCAATTGCGACCTATTTTCTCAAACGGCCAGAGATCATGGAAGAATATGTTGATGCGGTGAATTCCGGTCGGGAGGTCCTTTCCGCATTTTTCCGCGATCACAATTGTTCTTTGCATGGACAGCATTCGAATACGATTCTTGCCGGATTGCCGCCAACCGTATCTGCGGTATCGGTAACCGAAGCATTACGCAGTGAGGGCTGGCTGATCCGGGCTGAAACTAATCCGCCCACATCGAACCATTTGAGGATCACTTTAGGCCCGCCAGATCAAATGCAGGGTCTGTGCGCCTTACTCGCGCTTCATCTGGAAAATTAGGTTCGACTTTTATTCTTTAATGCTAGGAGTTTTGTAGGTGTCGCAGAAAAATTTTGATGCATGGTCATTCGATAATTCCGTAAGCTTTTATGTCAACGATCGCGGTAGTGTCGACGATCTATACGATTCTGAAAGAACCGTATTACTGCCAATCATGTCGCAGGTACGTTCCATTCTGGATGTCGGCTGCGCTGTTGGTAATTTTTACGATATCTTTCGAACCCTAAACCCTGACATCTCTTATGTTGGGATAGACAGCTCGAGCGGTATGATCGACGAAGCTCGTAAACGGAGGCCTGATCTGGAATTTCACGTCAGCGATGGCGGGCCATTGCAATTTGATGACAACGCCTTTGATTTGGTATTCTGTACAGGAGTCTTAAATCATAACCCTGACTATCAGGAGATGATTACAGATCAGCTGCGGGTAGCCAAAAAATTCGTTATAGCAGATATGCCTAGACTCGTAACGCAGCCTCACATTTTTAACGCCGAAAATTCTTACATGTTGCTTAACACGCGGTTTCCAGATGGTAGCGAAGGTATCTCTGAAGACGCCACCAAAGTCCCCTATGTCCTCGCCAACGCCGAAGAGGCCTTCTCCGGAATTGTCAAAAATAACGCAGGTAACATAAAGGCGATAGCGGCGCGTGGATATTTAGGATCACCGCACACCGATTCCGTTACAATCCCAATTCGACCTGTCATCTTTACGGTCACGTTATTGGCAAAAGGAAACCAGTTCGAGAATTATTGGTTAGACATGCCGGACGAGGCTTTGCCTAAACTAAATTCAATATTTACCGATGCCGGCGCCTCTTCTGCGACGACCATTGAAGAGGTTGTAAAAAACTAACCGCCATGACGAATGCTGAAATCGCCATCATTGGCCTCGGCGGTATGGGCTCACGCCATATCCAGGCAGCACGTTTACTAGGGGCCAATATTGTTTCCCTATGCGATGTAAATCCCGAAGCCTTGGATCGGGCGGCAAAAGACCTGCCGAATACAAAATTGTTTTCGTCTGTATCTGAGTTCATTGCCGCCGGCGCTCATCACGCGGATCTTGTATGCGTTGTTACAAACACACCATTCCGAGTCGAGATTCTAAGCCAGCTCGCCGAAGCAGGCGCGCGACGTGTCCTTACAGAAAAGCCCTTCACCACTAATGTTGGCGACGCCCATCGTATGACGAAATTGTACGATGACGCCGATATACCGTTAACAGTTAACACGTTCCGGCATTTCTGTGAAAACCACATACGCATCCGCGATCTTGTCCGCACGGAACAGTTCGGCGAACCACGTCATATAACCATTCACTCGGCCTCCACAGGTCTTGGCAATATGGGATCGGTTTTCTTCGACTTGATGAATTTTTTCATCCAAAGTCCGCCGGTCATGGTCACGGGTTCAATTGATAAAACAGCTACGCCTAGTCCGAGAGGACCACAATATCGCGACCCTGCAGGATTTGGCATGGTTCTTTATGAAAACGGTTGCAGGGGTTTTATCGACACGAGTGAAGATACGGGAATTCCCTACACGTTTCACATAGGCACGACTTATGGCCGCGTTTTTATCGACGAGCTATTCCATAATTGGTCTGCTGAAGCGCGAACAGACGCCGACCGGATTGAGAAGGCGCTGACCTATTATTTAACGGAGCTCCAGGACGTTCCGCTGAAGTTAAGTCATGGCTATGACCCTGTCGAAATGACCAGCTTTACGATGCGGGCCGCACTAGAAGACCGTCCAGAAGCGTACAACGCCGCAGCAGCCACGACAGCAATGGAGATGATCTTGGCAATGCATGTGTCAGATCGTCAGGGCAATATCCCAATACCCCTGCCGCTTGCTAAAGAGTTTCATGATTTGGACCTTCCCTTTGCGTAGATTTACACCATGAGCGAGACAACCGTCCTCGTCGGCACCGAAACATTCGGTGTTCCGAACCCGGAGCCCAGGGACATCCTAGAAGATTACGGGATTGAGTTGCGCTTAAACCCGTTCAATCGGCGATTAACACCTGCGGATTATGATGAATGTCTGGATGGTGTAAGCTATGTCATCGCGGGACTTGAACCTTACAACACAGAAATCTTTAGGCGTTACCCTCAGATTAAAGTTCTGTCCCGTATTGGTATAGGGGTCGATTCAATTGATTTAGCTGCGGCAGAAACACATGGCGTAACCGTTTATAATACGCCAGCGGCCCCATCACTTTCAGTGGCCGAACAGACGATTGCTTTTATAATTGCGCTCTCACGAGGTCTCTTCCAAATGAATGGCGATTTCCACAAGGGGCTATGGCAACCCTTTATGGGGCGTGAGGTTTCGTCACTAACAGTTGGTTTACTAGGCTTCGGCCGCATCGGCGGCATGGTCGCGGAAAGACTCATGCCATTCGGCTGCCGCCTGATCGGACACGACCCCTGTTGGGACAACGACAAAGCATCCGCCTTCAGTGTAAAAAATGTACCACTCGCCACTGTTATCGAAGAAGCTGACATCCTTTCCATCCATATCCCCCTAGGTCCAGACACCCATCACTTCGTCAACCGGCAATTGATGCAAAAAATGAAAACTGGTGCCTACCTTATCAATACCGCACGAGGTGGTATTGTTGACGACGAAGCCCTGATCGATCTTCTTCGCTCTGGTAGAATCGCGGGAGCAGCATTGGACGTTTTTGAGGACGAGCCCAATACATCTCTTTACGAAGGCGTGCCCAATCTAATCGCGATTCCACACGCTGGCTCGAACTCCGCAGAGGCGCGATATCGCATGGAGATGGGTGCTGTCCAAAATCTTATAGCGTATATAGAAGCCGATAAGACAGGGCAAACAACACCGCCAGGACTAGAAGCATGAATCTGAGAGATATTAATCTCAGTATTTACTCTTTTGGCTACAGCGCCGGGTTTATCAATGATGATCGGCCTGAAGCCGCGCCCCCCACAATTTTCATCGACAACATTGCGGACCTCGCCGATGAGTATGGATTTGGCGGAATTGAATTTCCTATCGATCGATATTTTCCGATTGATCGGGTCAATGAGGCTCAAAGTTTTATAGAGATGCTGAAAGAACGGGGTTTGCGTTCGGCTATTGATCTCGAAACATTCGATAGAGCCTATATTGAAAAATTGATCCCCATTTTGCAGAAAACCGGCATCAGCTGGGCCCGTATTAAGATGTCAGGGTTTTACGGTGGCAACCGGTATCGTGAATCTGATTTCCATAAATGGGTCGACGAATTTGTCGGTTCTCTTTTCAGCTTAACGCCTATGCTGCGAAACGCTGGGATCATATTGCTGATCGAGAATCATCAGGATCTCGGAGCAGATGATCTGGCGAAAATAGTCGGAACCGTCGCCGCGGATTGCGTTGGCGTAAACTGGGATGTCGGAAACTCCTTACCCGTTCCGGATAGCCCCGAAACCTTTCTCGAAAAAACAGCCGGCTTTATCGGAAACGTTCATTTAAAAGATTACCGGCTTTATCGCAGTGAAAATGGTTATCGTATGATCCGCTGTCCGCTTGGCGAGGGCGTGATCGATTTTCAATCTTTGCTGCGTCGACTGCAACAGAGCAAAGGGGTCGTACCAATGGCGCTTGAACTTGGGGCACAGAATGCGCGCCATGCCGATATCTTTGAAACAGCTTATTGGGAGGCCTATTCTCCGGTTACCGTTGCTGAGAAAATTCCGTTTTTCGCCTTTCTGAACCGGCATTTGGAAGACGGCGACAACTGGGAAAGCAAATGGGAACGCCGCAAATCTGGAGCGGAAATAATCCAAGGTGAAAAAGACGATCTAGAACAATCAATCGCCTTTCTGAAAAAGTTGGAGATTTAAACTGACCGACAGGCCCAATTTACTTATAACCGGTGGTTCGCGCGGTTTGGGGCTTGCCTGCGCATACCACATGGCAGATGCAGGCTGGGATATCGCCATTACGGATATCAGCACCAAAGCGTGCCAGGTCTATGGCGAATCCACTTCCATCGAAGAAATTCTTAAAAATTTAGGCACAAGAGGAGCGCAGGCAAAATTCTATGAGGCTGACCTGACAGATGAAAAACAGGCAATCGCATTATGCGCCAAAGTCGAAAAAGAATTTGGCCCCATCCAAGCGTTGGTTGCACTAGCAGGTGGCGACATATCCGGCACAGACAATGATGCGGCTGGTGGCAAAGCCCCGAAAAATACCGCTTTTGTCGACAGCGAGAATTTTCATGCCATTTTCGATAGAAATTTTTTGAGCTGCGTCTATGCCTGTCGAGCGGCGACACCCTTTATGGTATCGCGTGGTATGGGTAAAGTTATCACTTTCGCGTCGGTATCTGCCGGCTTCGGCGTATCACAAGAAACCGCCTATGCCGTCGCAAAAGCAGGCGTTGCCCATTTTACACGCTGCCTCGCCAGCGAACTCAGACCAGACGGCATCAATGTAAATTGTCTGGCACCTGGCGGCACAAATACCGGGCGCTTTAGAGCGACATTAAAAGACCGAACAGAGGCAGATCTCAAACGGCTGGAGGCGCAAGGGCGCTTAGAAAGAGTTGGAGAACCTGAAGACGTCTGTAAAGTTATCGAATTTTTTCTTTCTTCAGCATCTAATTTTATCTCTGGGCAAGTCTTACGCATTGATGGCGGCCAGTTTACCGGACCGATATGACCAAATTTTCTTATAAAGCATCTGACTTATTTGATTTCTCAGGCGTTACCGCACTAGTTGTCGGTGGCGCAACCGGACTTGGCGCAGAAATGGCTTCTGCCCTTCTCGCCAATGGCGGCACCGTTGCCATAGCTTCTCGCGACATGAGCAAAGTCGAAGCTAAGGCCGCCCAGCTCAATCAGAGCTATGACGGTCGCTGTATCCCACTACCCGTTGATCTGGACGATCAAGAATCAATTCAAGCGCTTTGTGCGTCCCTAAAATCTGCTTTCAACGGCACATTAAATATCGCCATCAATTCAGCCGGCTTTAATGTCCGCAATCCAATTCAAGACATTAGTCTTGATGAATGGGAAAACATCCAGCGCACCAATATAACAGGAGCGTTTCTCTTGTCCCGAGAACTGTTCCCATTGCTAAAAGAAGCGAGCTGGGGGCGCTTAATCCATATCACGAGTATTTTTTCTAGCCGATCGTTTGCTGACCGTCTTAGTTATGCAACCAGTAAAGGGGCTCTCCTGCAACTGGTTCGGACCTTGGCTTTAGAATGGGCATCCTTAGGGATTACCGTGAACGGGATTTCGCCAGGCCCGTTCCTGACCGACATCAATAAACCAGTGCTCGACAACCCAGAAAACTACAAGAGCTTTTGCAACAATATTCCAATCGGCCGTTTTGGAAATCCGGAAGAAATCGTGACCACCTGTCTGTTTTTAGCCTCTCAAGCATCATCATACGTAAACGCTGCGGATATTATTATCGACGGCGGTTGGACCGCGAAATAGATCGAGGAAAGGATATCAATGGAAAATAATTTCAACATTTTGGGCCTTTTGCTCGGACGCGCTGGAAGTCGCGGATACCCCGGTAAAAACGTCGCTCCGGTATTAGGTCGTCCCTGCCTGCATTATCCGCTGATGGCTGCCCGCAGCAGTGGCTTGATGGACAAAATTTATCTATCAACCGACAGCAAAGACATCACCCGGGAAGCGCAAAGTTTCGATACCATTTCAATCGAAAGGCCCCCTGAACTGGCGACCGACGAAGCCTTGCTGGAAGACGCGATTTATCACGCCTTTCAAGAAATCGATCAGCGCGAAGGCGGAAAATTTGATGCGGTGCTCATTATTTTATGTAATGCGCCAACGGTCACACCGGAGAGATTGCGTGAAGCTGCCAAACTACTGCGGTCTGAGAACGATCTGGATTCTGTGACAACCGGCGCAAAATTGAATATGTACACGCCTGTGCGGGCTCGGCGGCGTGACGAAAAAACTGGTCGCCTTGAGAACTACATTCCACTCGAAACATTAAACAAAATTGTCACGATTAGCTGCGACCGGGATGCCGCTGAAGATTGTTATTTTTGCGATCACTCCTTCACGTTGGTTCGACGATCTGCTCTGGCCTCAATGCCGACCAATAACGGTCCCTTTAGATGGATGGGCAACAATATTAGAATGATTGAACAACCCGCAGGTGCCTGCGACATCGATTATGGGTGGCAGGTTGGCGGCATCGAACATTGGCTGCAGGAACACGGCATCACCGTGGCGGAAGTTCCGTTCTGGAAATAAAATCTCTAACTCTCGGTCGATGAATAACTCAACCCGCAACCATAGCAAAAAGGCCGTTTTCTTTTTGCGGCATGCCGCGGACACGGATCATTTTGTGCCTGTAATCCATAAGTGGATGCAACACCCCGACAAAGATGCCGAGATCGTCATAACGTCCCGACATATAACGTCGGAAGATCCGCGTTTGCGTTTTTTACGAGACACCCACAATATTCGGATACATACGATATTCGATCTCTACCTAGAAATCGTCGGCGACCCGCCGCCCGATTCCTTCCCCGTCAAAACGCCCAGTGTTTGGGTGTATAGGGCCTACCGCCTGATAGGGAAAAGAGTTGCCGGAAGACCAGCCAATTTCAGTTATTTGTATGACCAGCATTTCTTGAAGAACGTTCTCGAGAAACTGTTTGAAGGCGCAGACCAGCGCGCCGTTGTTTTCGACCCGGTTTACAGCGCAGCCTACGAACTTGAACACGCCCTCCTGAAATGCGCGGGTGAACAGGGCATTGCAAGAATTTGCATGCCACATTCGAACGACCCGCACCTCAATTTGATGATTATCAGCAGCATGTTGAATTTCGATTCTTACGAATTCGAAAAGCGACCTTTTCGGCACAACGAATTTGACCGCATCGCCTTTCCCAACGAGGTCATGGCTGAGAGAAATCGAGCGCGCGGTGTAACCGAAGATCAAAGTGCGATCATTGGCTGCGCTCGATATAACCAAGAATGGGTTGAAACTTTAACGGAAATCTATCAGCCATATGAATGGGAAGAGAGTGATGGGCTGCGAAAAATTCTGGTTTTACCGCGGGCTAAAAATTACCCTATCTTCTGGGACGAGCTCACCCAATTTATACGTATGGCCCTCAAGTTTGAAAATATTTGCGTTATCATCATGGACCATGTGCGTGGGAAACGCGTGCCGCAGATCAAGGCTCTCGATACCCAGCTAACTGATTCCGAAAGAAGCCGACTACGAATTATTGGCGATGCAGATAGCGTTCCCTTAATACTTTGGTGTGATCTCGTTCTTGATCTCATGACGGGAGTCGCATTTGACGCGGTTCGTAGAAAAAAGCCTGTACTCACTCTGGACTGCCTGCAGACCAGCACATCCGCTATTGGAACCTATTTAAGCGCCAGCCGTATCAATGATCGCGATACATTTTTCCGCACAATAGATGCATTTTCCAACGGGCGGCTTGATCCAGATAACTTTTACGACCCGGATGAGCTCACCGAATTCACTCGCAACATGATTGAACAAAACGGCCCCAACGTATTGGAGGATTATGTTCAGTTTATTGCCGAGGCGATGACTCCAAAGACGGCCGAGCCATCGGCTGTCCCCAGCCGCTGACAAGCAGGTGGCGTAAACTCATGCCCATGATCAAAAGAAAAATTTTCATTTCCACAGTGCCCTTTGGGGCTGCCGACCCGAAACCACTTGAGACGATGGCCTCGTCGGATATCAGCTATACGATCAATCCCAAGGGACGGCGCCTCAAAGAAGATGAACTCGCTCAAATAATCGAACCTTATTCGGTTCTGATTGCAGGCACAGAGCCCATTACCGAAAAAATCATGGATAACGCACCCAACCTTCGCCTGATTGCCCGCGTTGGGATTGGCGTCGACAACGTTGACCTTCTGGCCGCGCGAGAACGTAATATAGCCGTATCCTATACACCGGACGCCCCCACACTTGCCGTAGGCGAACTCACCCTAGGTCTCATGATCTCGCTGCTGCGTGAAATACCGCGTTCCGACCGGGGAATGCGTGGTGGTGAATGGTGGCGCGTGCAAGGCCGCAGACTGGCGGAATGCACGGTTGGCATTATTGGTGTTGGTAGAATTGGGAAGACGGTTATCAAACATCTCACTGGAGCGTTTCCGGGGATAAAAATTCTCGCCAATGACACCGATCCCGATTTGAACTTTGGAGAACAACACAAGCTCCGATGGACCGACAAAGAAACAATTTATCGAAATTGCGACATCATCACACTACACGTGCCACTTACCCCTGAGACACGCGGCATGATCAGCAAACACGACCTAGAACTCATGAAGTCGGACGCGGTGATCATAAATACGGCGCGGGGCGGAATCATTTCTGAAAACGACTTAGCCACGGCGTTACGTCAGAGTTCTATCGGGGGTGCTGCAATTGATGTTTTCTCAGAAGAGCCCTATTCGGGAGAGCTGACCAAGTTAGAAAATTGTGTCCTGACATGTCACATGGGATCAATGACCCAGGACTGCCGCGCCCGAATGGAGTGTGAAGCAACTGATGAAGCCGTCCATTTTTTGCAGAACGGAAACCAGCGTATGGCCGTACCGGAAAGCGAATACGCCGTCGCTGAAATGTTGAGATAGCTGAAATGAAAGCAGTTGTTTTTGGTGGTGCTGGCTTTGTAGGGTCCCATGTCACCGATGCCCTTATCGAAGGCGGCCACGACGTCACGATTTTCGACCGCTCAAAGCCGTCGGAGATGCACGACAACGCGAGATATGTAATCGGCAATACACTTGATTCAGATGCCGTCGATAGCGCCATACAGAACCAAGACATCGTATACAATTTTGCCGGACAGCCAGATATCGAAACTGGCATTGAAGACCCAATCCCGACTCTTCAAACCAATATCTTAGGCTGCGCCAATCAATTGGAGAGCGCTCGAAAGGCAGGCGTTAAACGATTTGTTTTTGCTTCAACGGTTTATGTTTATTCGGATGCAGGCGGCATATACCGAGTTAGCAAACAATCCTGCGAGTTAATGATTGAAGAATACCAGCGGCTATACGGGCTTGATTACACTATTGTTCGCTATGGATCGCTTTATGGACGCCGTGCAGATAAACGCAACAGTGTCCGACGCTATTTGACGCAAGCTTTAACAGAGCGAAAACTTACGACAACTTCTGGCAAAGACGACCAGCGGGAGTATATTCACGTTTCCGACGCGGCACGCTCAAGTGTAGAAATACTGGCCGAAGAATTTTGTAACCAGCATGTAATGTTGACAGGATATCAGACAATCAAAGTGCACGATTTCCTGGAAATGATCCGGGAAATTATCGGTCCCGACGTACAGGTTGAGTATGAACCGACGACCGATGGAGACGTTCTCGGACATTACGCCCGGACCCCATATTCCTTCCGACCCAAAATCGGAAAAAAATTGGTTAATCACCATTACTCCGATTTGGGACAAGGTCTACTCGACTGTTTGGATGAAATTTATCAAGAGCAGCATGAAAGTGACGATACTTGAGGCCTAAAGCCGTCATTCTAGATTTTGACGGTGTCGTTCTGGAATCGGTGAACGCCAAAGGTGACGCTTTTGCAGATCTGTTCGCCGAACATGCGGAAAGCGTTGCGGAGATCGTTGCTTTACATCATCGACTTTCCGGAGTGTCCAGGTTTGATAAATTTGACCTTATTTATAGCGATATCCTTAAAACACCTCTCTCTCAGAAGGAGAAAGACCAGCTGGGTACAGCTTATGCCCTCTGCGTAAAAGAGCGTGTTCTAAATTGTTCCTTTGTTCCGGGGGCTCGTGAATTTCTGGAAGCAATAGCGGCTAAAGTGCCGATTTACGTTGCATCTGCAACGCCACAATCTGAGTTGGAAGAAATAGTCATCAAAAAAGGGATCGGTTCTTATTTCGCTGCTGTTTTTGGATCACCGACCCCCAAAGCCGACGTCGTTAAACATGTGATGAAAGAGCACCAAATTTCAGGCCAGGATATTTTAATGATCGGCGACAGCATTGCCGATTTAGAGGGCGCAAAAAAGGGTGGTGCACATTTTATGGGGCGCGTCGCACTGGGCGAAACCAATCCTTTCCCCAAAGGCACGAAAATAGTTCAAGATTTACAAAACCTGTTATCGGAATGGCCAGATATTACTGAACAGCTACCAGAACGCAGCGAAACGGTTGCTCCCAAAATTTCCATCATTGTTCAAGCTCGAATGTCTTCCCAAAGGCTACCAGGCAAGATGCTTATGCAGGTGTCGAATAAACCGATGCTGCAGTACTTACTCGAACGTCTGAAGGGACCAGAATTTTTCGACGAAATAGTGGTGATTGTTGCGACATCGACTGAAGCCGAAGACGATGCAATCGAACAGTTTTGCGAGAAGTTTGGTGTTCCCTGCGAGCGTGGCGCGCTTAATGACGTCGCAAGGCGTTTCATCGGTGTCGCGCAAAAGTATGATCTGGATGCCGTCGTCAGAATTAGCGGCGACAGTCCGTTAATTGCCCCTGAACTTATTCGTCAAGGGATCCAGCTTTACGTTGAGAATTCGTGCGACCTGGTAACAAATGTATACCCGCGGAGCTTTCCCAAGGGGCAATCTGTTGAAGTTATTTCTGTCCGTGCACTCCGTCAGGCCTATGGAGAGATGACCTCCCAAGACCGGGAACATGTGACTCCATATCTTTATCGTCATGCAGATCAGTATCAGATTCATAATTTTTCAAGCAATGTCGATCTTTCCGCGCTGCAGCTCTCTGTCGATACAGAAGATGACTTGAATTTTTTCTCGGCAATCGTCAAAGCATCTGACCAAGGCGTGCCGCCCATAAGTTTGGATAGCATTCTGTCTCTCGGCACGGACAAAGGGATGTATTGTTGAAGAGTCAATTGAACGCTGGGGTAATCGGTCTGGGCGTTGGCGAACAGCATGTTCACGCTTTAACCAGTCACCCCGGCTGCAATCTCGTCAGCGCTTGCGATATTGATCCCGAGAAACGCAAAGCAGTTGCCTCTCGGTTTCCGCAAGTCAAAATGACCGCTGAACCAGCCGACCTCATTGATGACCCTTCAATCGATCTGCTCTGCATCGCAAGTTATGACGATGCTCATTTCGAGCAAATGGATCGCGCCATTACAAACGGCAAACATATTTTTGTTGAGAAACCGCTATGCCTCAGGGAAGACCATTTGAAGCGGGTCAGGGAACGGCTCAACGAATATCCGAACGTCAGACTTTCTTCTAATTTAATCTTACGGTTGTCACCCAGATTTCGTGACCTTAAGGAACGGGTCGAAGATGGGAGTTTCGGTCAGCTATATTTTATCGCCGGTGATTATAACTATGGTCGCGTCGAGAAAATTACCCATGGGTGGCGAGGCCAATTGGATTTTTACTCAATAATGCTCGGCGGAGGTGTTCATATAGTTGACCTCTTGCTATGGCTCACTGGTCATAAAGTCGACGAAGTTATGGCCCAAGGGAACGCGATCGCCACAGAAGGTACTGATTTTCGTTTTAATAGCCTTGCCACCTCAATTCTTCGTTTTGAAAGTGGCATCGTTGGTTCGGTTACGGCTAATTTCGCCTGTGTTACACCGCATTTTCACAAATTCTCGGTCTATGGCACGGAGGCAACATTCGAAAACAGTGTGGACTATGGATTGCTATACACCTCGCGAGATCCCGCAGTACCGGCCGAACGTCTGAGTACCGAATATCCTGGTGTCCATAAAGGGAGTCTCCTCCTCGATTTTGTTGAATCTCTCCTAGAAGAGAGTATTTCTGAAATCTCAGTGGATGAAATTTTTGATACGATGTCAGTTTGTTTTGCCATTGAGAAATCGATGACAACCGGCAACTCAACCAAAGTCAACTATATTTGAGAATGCTAAATCACGGCAACACCATGTCACCAAGTTCAATTTATAGAAAAAGACACCATGACTAATCTACCATTCGGACGCCCATTGATTGGCGACGCTGAAAAGGATGCAGTACTTGAGGTTCTTAACGACCCAATACTTGCACATGGCCCTCGAGGCAAAGCCTTCGAAAATGAATTCGTCAAATTCATGGGTGGCGGGAAAGCTTGTACGGTCAGCTCCTGTATGGCGGCACTGCATCTTGCAAGTATTCATTTTGAATTCGGGCCGGGTGACGAAGTTATTGTCCCAGCGCAAACACATGTTGCAACAGTCCATGCCGTAGAGTTAACCGGTGCCACACCTGTATTCGTAGATTGCGAACCGGATACAGGGAACATTGACACCAGTAAAATCGAACAATTGATCACCAAAAAAACAAAAGCCATCTCGCTGGTTCACTTCGTTGGCATTCCTGCAGATATGCCAAAAATTATGGAAATCGCTCAACGTCACAGTTTAAAAGTCATCGAGGATTGTGCCTTGGCGGTTGGCACGCGCATAGGAAGCCAACATGTTGGCTTGTTTGGCGATGCCGGGTGTTTTTCGTTTTATCCGGTAAAGCATTTCACAACAGGTGAAGGAGGGATGTTCGCGTCCCAAAGCACAGACACAGTAGATGAAGTCGCCAATTTTCGCGCATTTTCAGTTGATCGCACACATAGTGAAAGAAAAGTCCCTGGCGTTTACGACGTAACGGGCGTCGGCATGAACTATCGAATGAGCGAAATCACAGCAGCGCTCGGTCGGGTACAGCTCAGCCGTGTAGGAGAGTTCCTAGAAATTCGGCGAGGCAACTTCGAAACGCTGAAACAAATTCTTCTGCAAAATTCACAGGTCCGTGTACTCGACAACCGACTCCCTGATGGACAAAACAGTCATTATTGTTTGGTCGTCGTATTAGATCAGCCTCTGAGCGAAAAACGACCCGAATTGATCGCCAATCTCAATCAAGCCGGGATTGGAACCAGCATTTATTATCCGCAACCAGTGCCACGGATGCGGTATTACCGCGAAAAGTTCGGATACGACAAAGCCCTTTATCCAAACGCAGAAGCCATAAGCGATCAGTCGATAGCATTGCCAGTAGGACCGCATCTGGACAGGAAAGATATGGAAAGAATAGGCACAACATTTACAACACTAGTGAAAGAATATTTGGCATGAACGACATTCGGGGAAAGCGAATTGCGCTAATTGGTGGGGCGGGATTTATTGGCCACCATCTTGCTCTAAAACTCAAAAGTCTTGGCGCGGAAGTCGAAATTATAGACGGTCTGCAAGTGAACAACCTCTATGCATTCCGCCGAGCGCAAGACGAAATCGTTAATCAAGAGTTATATCTCAAAATCATAAACGAACGACTGGGCCTCCTGCGCGAAAAGAACATTATGCTGCACATGCAGGATGCGCGGGATTATCACGCCCTGAACAACTTGTTAGGACACATACAGCCCGATGTGATTGTTCAACTCGCCGCAGTCGCACATGCCGGCAAGTCTAATAAAGATCCCTACAGCACATTCGATCATTCATTGCGAACGCTAGAAAACGCTCTCGATTGGGCTAGGGATAACGCCGAACATTTCGTCTACCTCTCCTCCAGTATGGTCTATGGAAATTTCGAAGCCGGAGCTGTAACCGAGGAATCAGTCTGCAATCCTCTTGGGATTTATGGTGCCCTGAAATTTGCCGGGGAAAAAATGGTCATCGCCTATAATCAGGTATTCGATCTACCCTATACAATCCTCCGGCCTTCAGCCCTTTATGGGGAAAGATGCGTAAGTCGTCGCGTCGGGCAAATTTTTATCGAAAATGCAATCCAGGGTTTGGACATCACCGTAGATGGCGACGGCTCTGACAGACTGGATTTCACCTATATCCAAGACTTTATTGCCGGCGTGACAAAAGTCATCGAACACCCGGCTTCTCGCAATGAAATTTTTAACCTTACATATGGTGCCAGTCGGTCTATCGCAGAAATGGCAGAGATTTTGAAAGAGCACTTTCCAAAGGTAACCATTAAGACTTCGCCGCGGGACAAGCTAATGCCGGAAAGGGGTACGCTTTCTGTAGAGAAGGCGCAAAAGCTGATCGGTTACGAACCGCAATATCCATTGGACAAGGGGTTCGTCGATTATATTAAATGGTACAAATCATTTAACTGATCCAGCGGCACCGAGAAACACCAGACATGTATAGAAATCCCCGGAATGCGTATCAGTAAGATCGATATCGATCACTGGCTCGGTGGCGAGCTTGGCAATCCTGCTTATCGGATAGAGCTAGATGCGGGAGACGATACCCGCCTACCAGAAGAACTGAAGAATGCCGGGGCCTTTGCATATACGAAGATAGCGGCCGACAGCATCAGCGAGAGCGATTATCTCCAAAATATCGGCTTTCGGCTTGTTGACACGTTGGTGACGTTGCAACGGCGAGTCAAAAATATAGGCACGGATACATCCGGAGTTGAATTCGCGGTTGCTGCGGATGCAAACGATGTCGGTTCCCTCGCCCACGGAGCATTTTCATTAACCCGGTTTCATCTCGACCCTCTAATTCCAACCGAAACCGCAAATAAAATTAAAGAAAATTGGGCTCGCAATTTCTTTTCCGGCAAGCGCGGCGACTACATGGTTGTTGCTCGGGAAGCAGGTCACGTAACTGGTTTTCTCCAATTACTTCTGTCCTCGAACGGTGTCTTAACAATCGATTTGGTTGCCGTGGCCGCAAACAGCAAAGGAAATGGTATTGCGGAAAAGATGACCACGTTTGCGGAGCAGGAAATAAAAGGCGTAAAAACACTCAATGTTGGAACCCAGGTCTCCAACACGGCATCCTTACGCGCGTATACAAAAATGGGCTTTCGGCCTGTAGGCGCGCAATACATATGGCACTACCATCAAACATGACGTCATACCAATGCGCATAGGGTCCATAGAACTTGATCAGCAAGTTCTGCTGATCGCCGAAATCGGCAATAATCATGAAGGCAGCTATGGGTTGGCAGAAGATTTAATCGGCGAAGCTTCAAGGGCAGGAGCTGGCGCCGTTAAGTTTCAGACTATCGTACCGGAAAGATTGATTGCCGCGCACGATGCAAGCCGATTACAACAGCTTGAAAAATTTAGCCTTACCTATAAAGAATTTGAGAAACTCAGCCGCGTCGCCGCCGCTGAAAATATTGTCTTCCTTTCTACGCCATTCGATATAGAAAGCGCACAATTCCTAGAAAGTCTCGTGCCAGCTTTCAAACTAGCATCCAGCGACAATAATTTTTGGGCTTTGATTGACGTTATCGCTAAATCTGGCAAACCAGTTATCGCCTCGACCGGCATGTTGGATCTCGACGGGTGTATTCGACTCAAAGAATTTATTCATGGAAATTGGAAAGCTGCCGGAATTGCACCAGGGCTCGCTCTCCTCCATTGCGTCACGCAATACCCAACACCAGCAGCAGCCGCTAATCTCGGGGCTATTAAGGAACTAGCGGCGCTAGGTGTTACACCAGGTTATTCAGATCATACGCTCGGTATTGAGGCGGCAACCCTTTCGGTTGCTTTGGGGGCGCGCATTATTGAAAAGCACTTCACATTGTCGAAGGACCAATCTGACTTTCGAGATCACCAGTTGTCAGCAGACCCAGATGAGTTGCGGCATCTCAGTCAGCGTATTAGTGAAATCGAGGAATTGCTCGGCTCCGGGCGCAAAATACCCACAGATTCTGAAGTGGAAATCGCCCCAGCACTCAGACGCAGCATCGTGGCCAATCACGATTTACCCGCCGGACATATTTTGTGCCAGAAGGATTTTAATTGGGTGCGCCAGGGTGGCGGAATCGAAACTGGCAGCGAAGAAAAACTAGTTGGAAAGACTTTGGAGCAGCCGCTTAAAAGTGGCGCCCCCATTACCCTGAATGATGTCCGATAGCGCGACATTTCTAATTCATCGATGAAACAGACAAAGATTAAATTAGCATGTGCGGCATAGCAGGCTTCGTCGGCAGCCACGTTTTTGAGCGGACACAGATCGATAGGACTTTAAGTCTTATGCACCGCCGAGGGCCAGATGCACGCGGTTATGAAATTTTTGAGAACGGGCGTCAGCAGGTTGCGCTGCTCCATACACGGCTGTCGATAATCGATCTTGATGAACGCGCCAACCAGCCTTTCAAATGCGGAAGCCGTTGGATCACGTACAACGGGGAACTCTATAACTATCAAGAACTGCGGCTTGAACTAGAGAAAATTGGCCATCACTTCTCGACGAATTCAGATACTGAGGTGTTACTCCGAACGATCGATGCTTTCGGTTGGGAAGGGCTCGACCGCTGCGAGGGGATGTGGGCTTTCGCTCTTTATGATGAAGCTGATGGGTCATTAACGCTCTGCCGCGACCGCTTTGGCGAAAAACCATTATACGTTTTCAGAGATCAAAGGGGGCTCTATTTCGGATCGGAAGTTAAATTCATAACGTCGCTCCGTGGTCGATCGATGTCGGTCAATCACCAACAGCTCTACCGTTATCTCGTCAACGGATATAAGTCCTTATACAAAGGAAACCAAACTTATTTCGAAGGGCTGCAAGAGGTCTCTCGAGCGACTTATTTGCGTATCGCGGCCGACGGGAAAGAGACAGTAACGCAATATTGGCAGCCAGACAGGGCGATCAACACTTCCATGTCGCGCGAAGCCGCGATCGAGGGTGTGCGTGAAAAACTTATCCACGCCCTTGAAATCCGGCTACGCTCCGACGTGCCACTCGCTTTTTGTCTCAGTGGCGGAATCGATTCAAATTCACTCGTTGCAATCGCTAAGCGGTTATTCGGCTATGACGTTCACGGCTTTACGATCGTCAATACCGACGAACGGTATGAAGAATCTGAAATGATTGAACATAGCGTCAAGGCGTTAGGTATCAAACATACGGAGATCGAGCTCAAGAAAGATGGTTTCCTCGAAGGGTTAAGAGAGCAAGTCAGACATCATGATGCCCCTGTCGCGACGATTACTTATTACGCTCACTGGCTGCTTCAGAAACACGTCAACGAACAGGGATACCGAATATCCGTTAGCGGTACCGCTGCAGACGAGCTACTGGCTGGTTATTATGATCATCACAATGCGTATTTATCGGCAGTGCATCACGACGACGAGCTGTACGCCGAAAGTCTAGCCAATTGGCAAAAACATATTCTCCCGGATGTCCGCAACCCGCACTTGTCAAATCCACGCTTGTTTATCGACAACCCCAATCATCGCGATCACATTTTTCTCAACAATGTCGATTTCGCCGAATATTTAGAACCCGATTGGTTTGAACAATATGCCGAAACGGATTACAGCGAAGACCTGCTTCGCAACCGCATGCTCAATGAGCTATTCCATGAAGCAACACCGGTGATCCTGCACGAGGACGACTTAAATGCGATGTATCATTCGGTTGAAAACAGATCACCATTTTTAGATCGATCACTTTTTGAATTCTGTTTCTCAATCCCGACACCTCATCTGATTCATAATGGTTACAACAAATCAGTGTTGCGGGATGCAATGCGGGAAATTGTCCCTGATCCAATATTGGATGCATATCGTAAAGTTGGATTTAACCTACCAATCCTTGATCTCCTCGACGTGACCGATCCTGACGTGCGCGGATATCTTTTAGATGACAGCCCAATCTATGAGCATGTGTCTCGAGAAAAGATTGAGCCGTTCTTCCAGAAACCAGAGCTTCTGAACAGCGAAAGCAAATTCTTGTTCTATTTTCTCAACGCAAAAATCTTTCTTGAGGAGTTCGCAGCATAAAATACTGCAACCACTGCATATTGCCTGATAGCCGTCCAAATGTTGAGCTGGACGCAACGGGCCGCTGTAACGGCGCTACATTTGATGAAAAAAGTCGAATCGATTGGGGCAACCGGGAACGGTTATTCCGTGACGTCGTCGAGACATCCAAACACCGAAGCGAAGGGCATGATTGTCTGATCCCTGTCTCCGGTGGAAAGGATAGTACGTGGCAAGTTATCAAGTGTCTTGAATATGGGTTGAACCCATTATGCGTGACGTGGAAAACACCCGTTCGCACCGAGCTAGGTCAGCGTAATTTGGATAACCTTATTTCTCTTGGTGTCGACCATATTGACTATCGGATTAATCCAGAAGTTGAGCGTCGTTTCCTTTTGAAGAGTTTCGAGAAACTCGGGACAACGGCTCTGCCCATGCATATGGCCTTGTTCGCGATCCCGCTCATGATCGCAACCAGGTTTTCAATTCCCTTAGTGGTTTGGGGCGAGAACTCCGCCTTTGAATATGGTGGCCCCGAAGATCAACGCCGCGGTTTCAAATTAGATTCCGAATGGCTTAAACGATATGGCGTTACCCATGGCACGACGGCGGCGGACTGGGTTGATGACGAGCTCACTCAAAAAGCAATGACGTCGTATTTCATGCCCTCTGATGCGGAGATTACGGCGGCCGGGGTAAGAGCTGTATTTCTGGGGTATTACTTTCATTGGGACCCTGTAGAAACATTTCAAGCCGCAAAAGCGCGCGGCTTCGAAGAACGTGCTGAAGGTGCCAAGACAGGGTATTATGCCTTTGCCGATATCGATGACGATTTCATCATCTCGATCCACCATTTCATGAAATGGTATAAATTCGGCTTCACCCGGCTCTGGGACAATTTAGCCCTGGAAATTAGACACAACCGCATGACTCGCGAAGAGGCAGTCGGAATTATTACTGAACATGGTGACGAAACACCCCATGAAGACATTGCGGCATTCTGTAGCTATGTCGACATTTCAGAAAAACGTTTCTTTGAAATCGCCAACAGCTTCCGCAACCCAGACATCTGGAGCCGCAACCAAGATGGCGCCTGGCATATCCGGGACTTCATGATCCCCGACTGGCAGTGGACATGAAGCTCAACGAAAAAATTCCACCGCGCGAATATCGGGTGGGTACTGATGCAAGCATCACGATACGAGACTGTGGTGAAGTACATCTTGAGCCTGACGAACAAATTACTTTTGTTACCGATCTCGGCGGCGAATATGATGTTGCCCGAAAAGACTGGGGGTTCTACGCAACCCCATCAATCAATAACCGTCTCGAAAATTTCGGCCTCCGAACAGCGCTCGTTGAAAACACCGCCGGCAATCTATTCGTGCTTTTGATAGAAAAGGGGGCAGAAGAGTCCTTTGATACCTATCTGGCACAAGAAGGGATGACTGTAATCAGCTGGTTGAGCACAGACAATTCTGCAATCTCTCCGCGTTCAGAGGAAACTTCTTGCCCAATTTGCAATGGCACCACGGCTGAGAATTTTTTCCAGTTCGACATGCCACCGCCTAAAGAAATTCGGCTGCCGGATTCAACAACACCGTATTACCGAGAGGTCCATCGCTGTTTAGAGTGTGGGCATTTTTTCGGCGTCCATAAAATCGACCTCAGCACTCTATATGAAAGCGATTATGTTTCGGCGACCTACGGTGATCAGCTCCGCAGCACTTTCGACCGGATCATGGCTTTGCCGCCCGAGAAATCCGATAATGTCGGGCGGGCGAACAGGATACAGACCTTCGCCAAAGATTTTTTTAAGGAGTGTCTTGCCACAGGTTGGCAACCCAAATTGCTCGATGTCGGATCGGGGCTAGGTGTTTTTCCAGCCAGAATGTCCGCTATGGGATGGCAATGCACAGCACTTGACCCCGATAGCCGCCAAGTAAATCACGCGCGCGAAGTCATTGGAATAGACGCTATTCATGGCGATTTCATGACTGTAAAAAATAGCGCAACGTTTGACGCAATTACCTTCAACAAGGTCCTCGAACATGTCAGCGAACCAACGCCGATGCTGCGGCACGCCGCCAAATTTCTAGCAAAGGGTGGCTTTGTTTATGTCGAGGTTCCGGACGGCGAAGCGGCAGCAAAAGATGGCCCCATTCGGGGCAACGAAGAATTCACCGTCGATCATCTGCATGTATTTAGCGCAACATCTCTCTCGCTAATCGCGACACAGGCCGGGTTTCAAGTACTCAGCATCGAGCGATTGCAGGAGCCTAGCGGGAAATACACCCTGCGGGTATTCCTAGAAAACGGGATTTAGTATGCAGCCATTCGCCATAATTGATGCGAATTTTGGTAACCAACGATCAGTTTTCAATGCGTCAATCGCCGCAGGGGCAAATGTAAAGCTCACTAAGCGTCCCCTTGATCTACGAAATGCCCCAGGAATAATTTTACCCGGAGTCGGGGCATTTGGCGCTGGGATGGAATTATTGCGCTCCTCTGGAGTAATGGACACTCTCGAGGAAGAGGTGCTGCGGAAAGGCAAACCTTTTCTAGGGATATGCTTCGGATTGCAGGCACTGGCATCAAAGGGCTTTGAATATGGGGAACATAAAGGTTTGGGATGGATCGATGGGACTGTAGAAAAAATCGAAACTCCACCGGGGGACCAGCGTTATCCTATTCCACATATTGGATGGAATGACGTTGATATCACCAAAACAAGCGCAATGTTCCGCGGATTGGAAAAGCGCGCCACATTTTATTTTGTCCACAGCTACGTTTTAAAGCCTCGATCTGAAGAAATCGTCAGTGGGGTTTGTGATTATGGAACCAAGTTCGTTGCAAGTGTAGAATATGAAAATTTATGCGCAACGCAGTTTCACCCGGAAAAGAGCCACAAAGCTGGTATCAAAGTTCTCTCCAATTGGTTTGAGTGGGCACTAAAATGTTAAAGGTGCGCCTTATCCCCGTTCTCCTCCTAAAGCAAAATATGCTTGTCAGAAGTGAGCTATTTCAATCGCATCAGGTCATCGGCAATCCGTTTCATGAGGTGCGGCGCTTCAATGAATGGGAAGTAGACGAACTAATTTATCTCGATATCACACGGGGTGAATACTCTTCTAATATTCGTCGGGACGTAAAAATTCGAGGCGCAACGGATAATCTGGAAATATTGGATGAAGTAAGCAAGACATGCTTTATGCCTCTTACTTGGGGAGGGCGCATAAAATGCGTTGAAGATATGCGCGTTCGCCTGAGTCGAGGAGCAGATAAAATTGTGATCAATAGTCAGGCAGTCCGCGAACCTCAATTGATAAAAAATGGAGCAGAAGCCTTTGGACGCCAAGCCATAGTTGTCAGCATCGACGTTCAGAGACTGCCCACGACAAACGAGCAGAAAGTCGTAATTGACGGGGGGAAGACGATGACCGACATGAATCCAGTCGATTGGGCAAAACGCGCTGAGGAGCTGGGGGCTGGAGAATTGCTCATTCAAAGCACCGATCGCGATGGAACGGCTGCGGGCTATGATATCAGCCTCATTAACGCCATCGCTACAAACACAACAATTCCCGTTATTGCCTGTAGTGGAGTAGGAAAATACGCCCACTATACGGAAGGCGTGACGGCGGGTGCAGCCGCAGTTGCCGCCGCAAATATATGGCATTTTCGTGATTTAGCAGATCGTGGAGGCAAACGCGCGCTTACGGAAGCGGGCATCGATGTCCGGACATGAAATTAACACAACGTTAGGTAAGAAGAATTTGACCGTTCAATATTGCACGCGATGCGTATATTCAAGCGCATCTGCAGCGCCACTGACATTTGATGAAGATGGTCTGTGTTCGGGGTGCCGAGTTTCTGGGCAAAAGCCAGATGTTGATTGGGATCATCGATGGAATTTATTGAAGAAACTAACCGATGAGTATCGATCCGACGATAATTATGATGTCGTTATTCCAGTCAGTGGCGGCAAAGATAGCTATTTTCAAACCCACATAATGGTCAAAGAGCTTGGACTAAAACCTCTTTTAGTCACTTACCATGGAAATAACTATTTACCTGAAGGCATAGAAAACTTGCGCCGAATGCGCGAGGTTTTTGACTGTGACCACATAGTCGTTCATCCCAGTACTGATGTCCTGATAAAAATGAACCGATTGGGCTTTAAGGTTCAAGGCGATATGAACTGGCACGCCCATTGCGGCATTAGCACGACCCCCATTCAAGTGGCCATGAGATATAAAGTGCCATTAATGATTTGGGGAGAGCATGGTTGGCTCGATATAGGCGGAATGTTTTCGATGAACGATTTTCCAGAATTCACCGCAAAAACTCGTCTCGAACACGATCTTCGTGGATATGACTGGCATGACTTCACAGACGAAGGTCTAGAAAAACTTGGCCTCCCCGAATTCAAAGAAGGGTTATCAGCTCAAGATTTGCTTTGGGCGCAATACCCGAGTGACGACGAGATTGATTCTGTAGGTGTGCGGGGCATTCACCTCGATTCATACATTAAATGGGATGGCAATAAGAATGCAAAATTGTCAACCGAGCTGTACGGTTGGCGTGCGGCAGAGCGCGAATTTGAACGCACTTACCGTAAGATTTCTAATCTCGATGATATGCATGAAAACGGCAGTCATGACTATTTGAAGTTTATTAAGTTTGGATATGGGCGTGCCACCGACCATGCATGCAAGGATATTCGGCAGGGAACCATGAGTAGAGAACAAGGGATCGAAATGGTACGGAAATTCGATCATGTTAAACCCTATTCCGATCTCAACCGCTGGCTTGAATATGTCAACATGTCGGAAGAAGAATTTGATTCGATTGCGGATACGTTTCGCGACCCACGCGTATGGCGTATCGAAGGAAATGAGTGGGTCAAAGACAACGTTTGGGGGGAGCCTTGTAGTTATGGTCCCGTCCATACAAGGCCCGATGGGTTTTAACCACCCGAAACAACTGATGTAGCGGGAGCAGGAATAGAGACTTCGACATGAGCGATCTTATTTACAGTACATTTCAAGCGATTTCCAAGAGGACTCGAGACCGCAAAATTATTTTGTGGGGAACAGGCGATATTGCTCACAAGACTATGCGAAAACTAAATACCTCCCCCACTGTAGCGGTCGATAATGATACGAACGTCTGGGGAATTTCATTCGCCGGATTATCCATTCACCCACCGAGCAAATTAGCCGATGGGTCTTTGCTTAAGCCGTACGTCATAATATGCAGTACATCATATGCTGATATTTCGCGGCAGCTCGATGATATAGGATTTGCTCCGGAAATCGACTACGCTGTCAGTCCCATCCTCAACGACCTGAGAATCCTAAACGAGATCGAAGAATATAAGACCGATCTCATATTTACATCTGGCGCACCACCTCGGGATGATCCGGCTATCGGGGGTGGCATTTATTTGCTGGAAGTGGATGGTAACGAGTGGGAGCATCGCAAACTTTTTTCTGGAAATTCACACGGCATCACTCGTTATGAGGACGGATATGTGGCCGTTGACGATGATCAGGGATTTATCAATTTCGATGAAAAATTCCAGTTAATTCAAAATGTAGAAATTGAACACGGGCTCCGTCCACACGGTATTGCATATTCAGAAGCGACAGAATCGTTTTATGTCGCCTCCACATATACTGACAGCATAATCCAATTCGATAGAAATTTCAGACAAATTGGTAAAATTCAGGTTTCGAATAAAATCGAACGTGAAGGCAAACCAATGCACCACATCAACGACTTATGCGTGATCGGGTCCAGCCTTTATGTCTCGATGTTTTCTCTTTCTGGTAACTGGACACGCGACGTATTCGATGGTGGTGTCTTGGAGTTCGACCTTACAGATGGATCAAAATGCGGACCGGTTATTACCGATCTGTGGATGCCCCACAGCGTTCTATTTATCGACGGCGGCCTAACAGTCCTCGATTCGTTGAGGGGGCAATTACGTCGGAACAACGCTCAATCCGTAGGAACTTTTCCGGGCTTCACACGCGGCCTTGGTTATGACGGAAACATGTTCTTTGTGGGCCAAAGTCGTAACCGAAATTACAGTAAATATATGGGGTTGTCGCAAAACATATCGATAGATACATCCATCATAATTTTTGATGAGGCTACCAAAGTATCTCGAAGTATTTCGCTTCCTTCGAAAATCTCTGAAATTCATTCAATCGTAAATGTATGATTGCACGCGGATGCCCACCACAATCTTCAATCAGAAAATCTTTGATGAATAACCTGCTACCAAGAAACTTCCTAGATACGGTCTATAAATCTGAGAATCGACTACTTACAGGGTATTTGAGGCAAGTCCGAACGTATCGCGAGTATCAGTTTACCCGCCAGGTCAAAGAACTCGTTAGGGCGGTAAAAAGAAGTCCTGAACCCAAAGGACTCGTCGCATTCAACCCCATGGACAACATGCCTTTGAGTGCCGTGTCTGCAATGCTGATGCAGCGACTGGGAGAAATTGGTTGGGGGGTGACCTTATTAGGCGAGGACGGCCTGTTGCCGAAAAGCGGAGACCCCAAGGTGAGGGCTTTTGACGGCATTCTCGTCCAAAAGAATAGAACTACGCAATACCTGCGAGGGTCCGACGAAAATGCCCCGCTCCAACACGAATGGATCATTGACCTGGACAAAGGCCGTTGCGAAGCAAAAGGCATAGAATTTTATCCACTGTTCTGGAGTCTACTAACGCGGTGGGAACGACGGTATTTCATTGACCCCAATCACGAAACTACTCGGAAACGTTTTGAAGCTCTCCTTCATAGCGCTGACGCAATGCTAACCGTTGTCGAGAGACTTGAAAGATTTTCTCTTGAGCGGGATCTGCCGGTCAGAATAATTGCACCAGAGCCTCTTTACCCGCCAAGCGGTATTTTTAACTTTTACTGCCGAGAGTATAATCGTAAGAATAATTTGGAATTTTTCGACATTGAACCCGCATATGAGGGGTATTTTAAGGGAGGAAAAGGAACATTTTTTTCTACCTTTACTGGCGAGAATTTGACGCGGCATAAGCTATTCGCCGCAGTCAATCTTCGTAAGGAGCGTTTCGATGCATGGTTGGCCCAGAAACATGATGTCAAAACCTTAGTCAATGACAGTAAGGCTCTACTAGATCTCAATCGAACGAACCGAAAATTAAATTCAGAAAGCGACGCAATAGTCAGCCGTATAGAACGTCACAAACTTAGTGGCGGTCGCGTTTTGTGTGCGTTTGGGCTTTTGCTCTACGATCTCGGGGTTCCGAAAGACCATGGCCCTGCACATCAATCCATGTCTGACTGGGTCACGCACACAGTTAATTTAGTTAAAAACAGTGACGACTTGTTGTTGGTAAAACCCCATATGGTAGAAGCCCAACAACCAAAGTTTGACCAACCCATCGAAGTTTTTGCAGACCTGCTTCCCAAGCCACTTCCCAAAAATGTTATAGTTTTAGATCCACTTGCATTCAATCTAAACGATATTCTCCCATTTCTTGATTTAGCAATCGTTTGGCGAGGGACCGTCGCTCTTGAATTAGCGATGATGAAAGTGCCCGTTATAGCCGCAGCCCACTTTCAGGTTTTTGGTAATATTGTGACCCTGCCCCAGCCCGTTGATAATCAAGATTATTGCCGGATGGTAAAAGAACCTAATTCGGTAAAATTATCAGATGAGCAAGCCGAAACTGCCGCATTATATTTACAGTTCCTAAAAAGCAGCGATAACTTCTTACCTTTTCCGTATGCAACGTTTGGAAAAAAGAAAAAAATTCCACCCTTCTCAAAGTGGCATCGCAAACAACTTCAATCCTTTCGCCCAAATGGCGATTCAACTATTCAAGAATTGTGCGCCCGCATAATCGCGTGAAGAACCTTCATGCTTTGAAGAAAAGCCATGCATAGAAATTTCCAATGAATCTCAAACACTGTGCTGGAGAATAGTATCGCACTCACGCCAATAACGGTGAGTTCGGTTGAACAGGCTGCCGGCTACCTCCAAAATTTTGAATCTGAAAACAGGGGTGAGGAATTTTGGCGCACACGGCTTAACCATTGGTGGGAAGGCAATCCATTTAGCCACCCCGACTTACCGCGCGGCTGGATGCTTACCGAAGAGGACCAAGAAAATGTTCTCGGCATTATCGGACTTATCCCTCTCCCCTATCGTGCGGAGGGCAGGGATATAACAGCTTTTGGCGCCACGAATTGGCGGATCAATTCAGAGTGTCGGGGTGCGACGGGTATACGGCTCTTGAATCAACTCAGGGATTTGTCTGAGGAACACCTCGTTTTCGACACATCACCGACTCCGGCAGTTGAGAAACTGCTGCGCTATGTTGATTTCCAGCGGATAACCCAAAATGACCTCCACCAGGTTACTTTCATAGTTAACGCACGCGCGAATATCAGCCGACTATATAACAACCGCCTCTGGCGTATCACCAGCAAGCTGGCCCATGGGACGGTGGATGTCATTTTGGGCGCGGTTGGTGCCGACAAGCTGTGGGATGCAGCTAAGACCCGACCGCCGAAAATTAGCTCACAAACCATGTTAGAGAATGGTGCCGTCGACGATCTATGGCAAAGAACGCAAGATATGTTCACCGTTACAAAAGCAAGAACAGGGGATTATTTACGTTGGTATTGCTTTGGCAATGACCGATATAGAGGGAAATCTCTCTTTGTCGCTGGCAACGACAGCGCAAATGGCCTGGGCGTTTTCTATCAACGACGCGTCGACAATCTTAACGATCTCTATTGTCTCGATTTATGGCCTCCAGGAAACGAAGATGCTGCCGCTTCAATCGCTGTGCAGGCCATCCTTCAGGCCCGCCGTCAAGGTTTGGATACCGTAACGATCCCGCTGGCGGGTGCAGCGCGATCAATTGCCAATCGATTATCTAGCACCATTATGACAGTAACGACTCCCCTACCTTCGTTCGGATGGTTCCGCGCTCCCAATGAAATAACGAATCAAATTAAAAATGAGTCTAGCTTTATCTCTAAAGGGGAGGGTGATTATGGGCTATAGGAACCGGGCCAAGGCCGCGCGATGCTAAAAAAAATTATCCAATCAATGGCGAACCGTCTTTACGCATCTCTTGATAGATCGTTCAAGGAAGGGCTCCGCGAGGCAGGGCGGAACGAGATGCTAAATAGATTTTTTTCAGTCGCGTCCGACCTGGAAACGTTGACTAAGATTGTGGGCTCTCAACGTTTTCGGAACATGCCAATGCCACAAGAAGTTCCGAACCCCGACGGCGACCGCCTGCTTGTTTACGCACCCCATCAAGATGATGAAACGTTGGGCGCTGGCGGTACGTTGCTCCGCTCCATAGAGCGCGGAAAACGGATTAAGATAGTTTATGTGACAGACGGCGCCGCGCGGAAATCTCCCAGCAATGATGAAACACTCGTTACAATTCGGGAACTGGAAGCAGCCGACGTATGGGATGGGCACAAAATTGAACCACCGGTCTTCATGCGCCGCCCCTGCCGTAATCTTTCGGCGGACGATACCACCGCGCGTGAAATACGTGACCAGATTGCATCCTTCCAACCCAGCTGTATTTTCGTGCCATCACTTTTTGAAGAACCGGAAGATCACCGGACGACCGTAGAATTGTTAATCAAGGCAGATTCTCTTGACCCGATTCCTGATGATGTAGAAATTTGGTCATATCAGGTTACCGGTATGTTAGCGCCCAATGTTGTTATCGATATCACGGGACTCACCACTCAAAAATATGAGATGAACAGCAAGTGGGGGTCACAAATGTCTTTTTTCAATTGGGCCCATGCCAATCGGGGCTTAAATGCCTATAACGCAATTTATTTGCCAAAGACACCGACTGCCGACCGGGATTCTGGGCGCACAAAAAATCCGACGGAGTTATTCGCCGAATTATTTCATGTTTTGCCAATGAAAGAATTTCGAACCTTTGCTCACCCGTTTTTTGTCAGTGAGCATTCTTGACATGGCCGTTGACCAAAAAACTTCAGGCATCGCCGATATCGCCACCTATCTTCCCGAGAAGGTGATTGGCAATGACGAATTGATCGAACGGTTTGACTTCGACCCAGCATTTCTAGAAAACAAAATCGGCGTCAAAGAACGACATGTCGCCGCTGCAGACGAATCGGTGTCCGATATGGCCGTACAGGCTGCACAGACACTGCTTATACGAAATCCCGAAGCGCAACAAAAAATCGGCCTGATTTTATTGTGCACACAAAATCCTGATTACAGATTACCCACCACAGCGAATTTGGTCCAAGACCGTTTGGGGTTACCAACAAACATACAAGCCGTTGATATTAACCAAGGTTGTTCAGGCTTCATCTATGGTTTGTCGATTGCATCCGCCCTAGTTCAAGCCCATCAGCTTGAAGCCGCCCTCCTCATTACTGCGGACGCATACAGTAAAGTCATGGATCCAGATGATCGCAATACAGCACCACTTTTTAGCGACGGCGCCGCAGCGACACTGATGACACCGGACGGCACTGCCAAAATTGGTGCTTTCTCATTTGGCTCAGATGGCAGCGGGGCAAATGATTTGATAGTACGGGCAGGAGGTAGCCGTTACCCCGACAAGCCAATCAGCGGTGATGATGCCTTACATATGGATGGTCGGGCAGTCTTTGAATTCATGCTTAACCGAGTGCCTAGCGACGTCGATAATTGTTTGGCTAGAAACGGGCTGGATCGATCAGAAATCGATTTGTTCATTTTCCATCAGGCGAGTCGTTTCATGCTCGAAACTTTAACCAGAAGAATGCACCTCGAACCAGACCGGGTTCCAATTTGCATGGAGAATTTTGGCAACACTGTTTCCGCGACGATCCCAATGACAATCGAACATCTAGGAGGAATTGACGCCTTACGCAAAAAAACAGTCCTGCTATCAGGGTTTGGCGTCGGTTTGTCCTGGGGATCAACAGTCTTAAAACTAGACTAGCATGGTAAGAAAATGACAGATGATTTAGTCAGCACAATTCAAGCGGTGTTCAAGGAACTCAAGAAAATAGAACACGATATCGATCCTGATCGCTCGTTATACGACCTTGGACTTGACTCGCTTGAGATGATAGATGCGCTTTACGAATTAGAAGATCGAACAGGTATACGTGTTCCAGCAGAATTTTTGGAGGAGCACGAAAACATGTCGATCAATAACCTGAAAAAATTTATCGAAACCGCCGGATAAAGGCTTCTGACTGGCTAGCAGCCCGTCGCATTAAATTGAGTTAAATCATTATGGCATCCATTACAAAAATCGCCTTTGTCGGCGCCGGTCGAATCACCACTCATCACTGCGATATGTTGAAGGAGGTTCCCGAAATCGAAATAAGCGCGATCTGTGACATCCGCGAAGATCGGGGCAAACCTCTTGCCGACGAGTATGGGGTCCCTTGGTACGACAACTACCACCAAATGTTCCAACAACACGCTGATATCGATTTGGCCGTCATTGCGACGCCGTCAGGCATGCATCATGAACACGCGATGGATATTCTCAACAGATACCCCGTTCATTTGCTAGTAGAAAAACCGACCTTCATGCACCCGGCGCAATACCGTGAGGCGCAAGCGCTCGCTGACACGCAGGGTGTTCATCTATTCCCGGTCTACCATAATCGCAATAACTTAGCGGTCCGGCGCGTTCGAAAAGCTATCGAAAATGGGGAACTCGGCGACATCCGCATGGCCAGCGTCCGAGTTCGGTGGTGTCGTCCGCAACCTTACTATGATCGCGACGAATGGCGCGGCACCTGGTCCCATGATGGGGGTGCCATGACCAACCAAGGCGTTCATTATATTGACCTTTTACGTCATCTCGGCGGTGAAATTAAGCGGGTCAATACAGTTGCACGAACATTAGGCGCTGACATCGAAGTAGAGGATACTGCCGCAGCAACGTTCGAATTTAGGAACGGCGGCGTAGGCGTAATCGAAATTACGACAGCGGCGAGGCCCGACGACTTTGAGGCATCCATTTCTTTGATCGGCAGTAAAGGCATGGCTGTAATTTCAGGCGAGGCCACCAACAAGCTCATCACCTTCACGCCCGGCCCCGACGAATGCGATGAACATAGCGAAGAATTTCCGATCGTTTATGGCTTTGGTCATCGTGACATTTACCGCGACATTGCCCGTGTGCTTTCCGGGAATCATCAATTTCCAATTTCGTTTGAAGACGCTCTGAATACGATCGTCTTGCTGCATGGACTATACCGATCCGACGAAGTTGGGGACTGGGTGGATGTAAACGAGAAAAATACGTCAGAACGTCTCGGCCGCCTTAATGAAGAGGTTTCTCAAATATATCGAACGCCTGCACCAAAGCAGGACTAAGCGACCGGTATCGAGAGCTCGTTTTAATCCAATGATTGTTTTCTTTATCCGCCGACAAGCGGACATCGATCACCTCACACCTGTTGCCTATAAGCTGTCACAGTTCGACTCTGCATTACCCACTATAATATGCATGACCCCTGACCTAGACATCGAATTAGATTTTCGGCTGCAATTCCTGCGACAAAAGGGAATGACGGTTAAGCATGCCTTTGAGGCTCTGCCTTTATCCTCTTTGGAAAATTTCGGCCAAAGATTAGGTGATTGGTGTCAGGCTCGCTTGAACACCGGAGCACTTAAAAATTGGTTTGAATCTAAACTCGGTCGCGGTGCCTGGGCGCGGAGACTTATTAAACACCTAAAACCAGCGGCCGTGGTTTTTGACTGGCACGAACCAGAAAAATCTCTCGCCATTTATGTACAACAAGCAGCGAAAGGCCAAGGCATACCAATTGTCGCAGCGCCGCATGGGTTGCAATTGATGGCCGGCGAATTTCAACGGTCGCAAGACGATGAGATGACCCCTTATGGGCATTATTTACGCTACGCTGATCATGTTATTTCGCCGTTCCTCTTGGAGACGGAATGGTTCGAACGTTGCGGCGTAGAACCTGAAAAACTAGTGACATTGGGTTCTGCAAGATTTTGTTCTGAATGGCGCGAAATGCACAATAATCTTGTTTTAGGTCCAGCATTTTCTCGCCCCAACGATGCCGGCAAGTTAAAGGTCGTCTATATGGACCATTCGGCGGTCTACAATTTACGCCCCGACATAATCAGTCAAAGTCTCCAAGCGATGGCAGATCTTGATTTTATTGAACTCGCTATAAAACCCAGTGTAACTGGGCACAATTTTAACGCTCGTGATCTCGGAAATCTGGCAAATGACACAATCGATGTACCCTCAACGAAGCTCGTAGATTGGGCGGACGTCGTAATGGGAAACGTCTCCAGCATTTTAATGGAACCGCTTATGGCTGGAAAAGTTCTTCTGTATCCAACACATCACCATGATAACAAATCACTATTCGAAGAATTTGGTACATGTTGGTGCGTGGATGACGATCAGCAACTTGTTGCGGCCCTGACATCACTTAATACATCGCCAGATCAACATCCTTACGAGGAATCTTCTGTCCAAAACTTTCTTACCAAAGTCGTATACGGCGACGTTCCCGATCGAGATGTACTTGGTGATTACGCGCGGTTTATCCTGAAGGCGGCAGAGGGTTCCACAACGTCAGTGAGCTCAGAACTTTGACCGATATCGCAGCTGATCCAACGGCTATCGTGTACCCCAATGCAAAATTTGGGGGAAATGCGATCATCGAGCCGTTCGCCATCGTGGGGATCCGTGACCGTTTTCACCCGGATGCCGACACAGTGATAGGTACGAATGCCTTCATTGGATCGAGGTGTACCGTTTATGAAGCCGTTACCGCTGGAAACAATTTTGACCTGAGTGATCAAACAACGGTGTTTTATGACAATGTCTTCGGAAATGACTGCCGAATTGGTCCAAAATCTGTCATTAAAAATGGTTGCCGTTTCGGCAATAATGTCCGGATTCACGCTCATACATTTCTGGAACGTGTTCACCTAGGTTCCGACGTCTTTATCGGACCAGGTGTAGTCTTCACAGATGATATGCATCCACCTTGTCCGAGAAATGCGGAATGTACGCCGCAGATAACAATCGACTCATTTGTATCCATTGGTGCCAACACAACGATTACGCCAGGGGTTCATATCGGTCACCACTGCCAGATATATGCCGGCGCCACCATCATCGGCGACGTTGAACCTTATTCCGTGATGGCAGGAAATCCAGCGAGGCAGATTAAGGATTTTCGCGATCTGAAATGCGGTCCTCAACTCTTTAATCATCCATATGAAGACTGGGACGTGAAGTGACCAAAGCAATATTCTCAACACCTGTGGCCCGCGCTGCCGTAAGTGACCCGACGCTAACACGCCCGGACTGGACAGCCGGTATCTACCGGGACCGTGAACAACTATGGGCAGACAAAAACGAGAATTGTGATTCAGCATTGGCAACCGTAATTGAGAATATCGTTTCCGACCTACCACGAGACGCCCTTTTCGCATATCCGGAATTGACACCCCTCTATAACAAGCTGGCTGCGATGGATGACCTCCCAGCGGTGAACCTATTGCTGTCCGCTGGCTCGGATGGCGCGATCCGTTCAGCATTCGAAGCCTATGTTGAACCTGGCGACGTAGTCATCCATACAAATCCAACTTTTGCGATGTACTCCGTTTACTGTCAAATGTATGGAGCGCAACCAGTCACACTGGACTATCAAATGGCAAACGATGGCCCAATTCTACAATTGGACGCCATCGTCAAGACGATCAAATCCACTTCACCTAAATTGATCTGCCTACCGAATCCAGACAGTCCTACGGGGACAGTATTTGGGCTAGACGATATGCGGACAATAGTAGAAGCCGCAGGACAGAGTGGCGCCTTAATGCTGGTCGATGAGGCTTACTTTCCATTTTATGGCGAGACTATTTTACCGTGGGTGCTTGATTATCCACACCTGATGGTAACCCGAACATTCGGAAAATCATGGGGAGCCGCCGGATTGCGTGTTGGATACGCCGCAGCATCACGTGAGGTCACGCTCATGCTTCACAAAGTCAAACCGATGTATGAAATCGGAACATTATCCGCATTGATCTTGGAAAAGCTTTTGGATCACCGAGATACCATGCTGCAATCTGCAGCGGCGCTGAATCAAGGACGGGATCAGTTTCAACAATTGCTCAAAGAACTCGGCTACGCAACCTTTCCCAGCCACGGGAACTTTTTCCACGCTGCATTTGGCACCGATGCCGAACCAATTCATGCGGCATTGAAGGACCTAATATACTATCGGCCACATTACGCCAGTGGATGCCTTGCCGGTTATAGCAGGTTTACAGCGGCAACACCGGAGCGATTGGAACCGATCATAAATCAAATCAAGCGCATCAGTGGGGAGAACCGGTGATGCAAAAAATGAAAGTCGGCATCGCAGGATATGGCGTCGTTGGAAAACGTCGTCGGCAATTTCTAGACCAGCACCCAGCTGTGGAAACGGTAGCGGTTTGTGATCAAAAATTTGACGGAGAGGGAACTCTGCCCGACGGTGTTCTCTACTTCGATCACTACGAGAAATTGATCGCGCAAAATCTCGATATTTTGTTCGTCTGCCTAACCAATGATGTTGCCGCCGAGACCACAATCGCAGGACTAGAAAATGGCCTGCATGTTTTTTGTGAAAAACCGCCAGGTCGGGACATATCCGACATTGTACGTGTCCTTGCGTGTAAAAAAAATCATCCAGACCAGAAGCTAAAATACGGGTTCAACCACCGCTACCATGACTCGGTCCGCGATGCCCTCGCACTTGTTCGCTCTGGTAACCTCGGCCGCGTCATCAATCTTCGTGGTATCTACGGTAAATCCAAGATCATTGCCTTTGATCAAGATGACTGGCGGAGCAAAAGAGCAATTGCCGGGGGCGGAATTCTATTGGACCAAGGCATCCATATGGTCGACCTGGTTCGGCTATTTGGCGGAGAATTTGATACCATCCATAGTTTTATCCGGAATGATTTTTGGAATCACGATGTGGAAGACAATGCCTACGCCTTGATGCAAGGGGAAACCGGAGTCGTTGCGATGTTACACTCATCGGCTACGCAATGGAGGCACCGCTTCAATCTCGAAATTGCGCTGGCCCGGGGCACATTAATTTTGAGTGGTATTCTATCTGGGTCAAAGAGTTACGGCGCAGAAATGCTTACGGTCGTGTTCGCAGATCCCACAAACGATGCTGGTGACCCCAAGGAGCAAACCACGCGCTACAACACCGATAACTCCTGGAAGGACGAAATCGCAGATTTTATAGAAGCCATCCTCGATGATCGAGAAATCACCGAAGGCTCAGGCGAAGATGCCCTTAAAACCATGCAACTAGTGTATCGAATTTACTGCGCCGACGATGTTTGGAAATCAACCTATAGCTTAAGCCAAGACACAGAATGAAGAACGATGAATAATTTAGACCACATATTTCAATCGGCCGATACGAGCCGAGATTACGCTCACGAATATCTACAATATCTCAGCAAAGTCCTTAAATTGGTGGATCGTGACGAGATCACAAATTTTATAGACATTATGTTAGACGCCCGCGCTCGCAACGCGGCCATAATTTTTATCGGCAATGGCGGCAGCGCAGCGACTGCAAGTCACTTCGCAAACGATCTCGCAATCGGCACTCGGTGCGAAGGTCAGCCCTTCCGCGCGATTAGCCTGACAGACAATAATGCCGTCATGACCGCAATCGCAAATGATGATGGCTATGAGCAGGTGTTTCTGCAGCAGCTAAAGACTGTGATGTTGGCCGGAGATATTGTCGTTGCTATCTCTGCATCCGGGAATTCGCCGAATCTTCTTAACGCCATCCAATACGCTAATGATACGGGGGCGACGACGATCGGATTAACCGCGTTTGATGGGGGGGCGCTTAAAAATCTCGCGAAGCACAATGTCCATATCCCGACGGAAACAGGAGAGTATGGACCAGCAGAGGATGCCCACATGATTCTGGATCACCTCGTCAGCAGCTATTTAATGCGGCTTGTCAAAGTTCAGACAGAGAAAGGCCAAGGCGCATGACAAAAATTATCGGCGTCGTTCCAGCCAGAATGGCCTCCACCCGCTTTCCGGGGAAACCTCTTTTCCCAATTTGCGGGAAACCCATGGTCGAACACGTATTTCAGCGGGCAGCCATGTATGACGGTTGGGATGGCTTGTTTCTTGCAACTTGTGACGACGAAATTAAATCGTTTGGCGCGGAAAATGGTTATCCAACAATCATGACCTCCGATCAACACACGCGGGCCCTCGATCGCGTGGCGGAAGCTGCAGAGAAATGCGGAATTGAGTTAGCAGACGACGATATTGTTGTATGTGTGCAAGGCGACGAACCCATGTTACAGCCCGATATGATAGAGACGGTTGTTGCGCCTTTACTTGCTGACGCAACAGTGCCCTGTTCGGTCCTTGCCATGAAGATTGAAGACGAGGAAGTGTTTCGGAACCCCGACACCGTCAAGATAGTCCACGACCTAAAAGGCGATGTTCTCTATACCTCGCGAGCACCCATTCCATATACGTCAAATTTCTCTTCAGAACTCGGCGCCCGCCGCATCTATGGTATTCTCGCTTTCCGGTGGCATTCCCTCAAATGGTTTAGCGAAACTGCTGAAACACCGCTGGAACTGAAAGAATCATGCGATTCCAATCGGATATGTGACCATGGCGGCGGCCAAAGAATTGCGCCCTATCCACAAATTGATTCATTTTCCGTCGACAGCCCTGCCGATAGTGACAAGGTAGAGGCCGCTCTCAAGGATGATCCTTTGTGGGGGTCATACTGACCAACAGGATAGAAGACGTATGTTGACCGGCCTAAATGGACGAAGCGCTGTGGTTACAGGTGGGACCCGGGGCATCGGCTATGCTATTGCGTGTCGGCTAATCGCAGAAGGAGCAACAGTGACAATTACCGGGACTCATGAAGAACCGGCAATGTTACCTGAAGGCGCCAGCTATAGCGCAGTAGATTTTTCAGACCGTCAGGCGACACTGGACTTTGCAGAAAAATTACGGAGCACAGCTCCTGACATCTTGGTGAACAATGCTGGCATTAATCGCAATGCGCCGTTTGCTGACATCGACCTTGAGGTTTTCGAGGAAATTCACCAGATAAATGTTAGCGCGCCGTTATTACTCTGCCAGGCGGTCCTCGGCCCCATGCGAAATTCCGGATGGGGTCGTATCCTTAACATTTCATCCATTTGGGGAAAGGTCAGCCGCGAAGGCCGCGCAGCCTACTCCGCCAGTAAGTTCGCCCTCGATGGGATTACCCTAGCGCTAGCCGCCGAAGTCGCCTCCGACGGTATCCTATGCAATTGTCTCGCGCCGGGATTCATTGATACCGATCTGACACGACAAACATTGGGAGCAGAAGGTATTTCAAAAGTAGTCTCACAAGTTCCTGCCGGAAGATTAGGGACACCCGAGGAAATTGCGGAATTCGCTGCCTGGCTGGTAAGTCCGGCAAATAGCTATGTCACCGGCCAAAACATTGCCATCGACGGCGGGTTCACGCGTGTCTGATATACTTAGAATCGAATCCCACAAAGGAGGGTATGAAGCGCACTTTGGCGAGCAGGCCGTGACGCAAGTTCTGCACCCCCCCCCTGACAACGCACATTTTATTGTCGATCGCCGCGTCGCTAAAATTTACGCTACTCAGTTAGAGTCTGTGCTTACGAGCAACTCTGTTTTACAAATCGAGGCAACAGAACAAGCGAAGTCTCTCGATCAATTTACGAAGTATGTCGAGGAACTGGTCAGCCAAGGAATTAGGCGGGATCATATGCTGTTTGCTATCGGGGGTGGGATTATTCAGGACATCACCTGCTTCCTCGCCGCGACATTGTTACGCGGAGTAGAATGGCGCTTCTGCCCCACCACATTGCTCGCCCAGGCTGATTCCTGCATCGGCTCCAAGAGCAGTATCAACGTGGGAGGCGTCAAAAACATTCTTGGCACCTTCACACCACCAAAAGAAATTTATATTTCTGCGCATTTCCTCGAGACACTGGACGAAGCAGATGTCCGATCTGGCGTCGGCGAGATGCTGAAAGTCCACGCGATAGACGGCAGAAAATCATTTGATCGTATAGCCGAAGACTATGACCAATTGTTCAGCGAAGGGACGGTCATGGAAGGCTATATTCGCCGATCATTGGAGATCAAACGTCACTATATCGAAGAAGATGAATTCGATCAGGGGCCGCGAAACATATTCAATTATGGACACAGCTTCGGGCATGCCATAGAGGCCGCCACCAATTTCGGACTACCGCATGGACTCGCCGTCACGATTGGGATGGATATGGCGAACTACACTGCCGGACAGTTTGGGGTCGCAAGCAATTCGATCTTCACGCAAATGCACCCAGTACTGGCGAAGAATTTTAAGGGCTATGAAAATCTGGACGTACCTCTGGAAGATTTCCTGAGCGCAATCGGTCGAGACAAGAAAAATCAGGGTAGCGGTACCGTTACGCTGATTTTACCCACCGATGAAGGAAGTGTTGAAAAGGGTGTTTATGCGAACGATGCAAATTTCCATCGCATTTGCGCAGATTATCTAAACACTGCGCGGCAAAATGACGTTTGATCACCTCCTTCACTCCCCTAAAGAATCGGCACCAAATTTGATATCGAACAATACCGTTCTCCATAGCGAAATCGTCAGCGCACAAAAGCCATCAATTTGTCCATAAGAAACACAATGAAACAGCTAGGCATTGCGATCATCGCTATCTTATTCGCAATGGTTGTTTCCGCCATCGCCGTTAAATTATCTGGGGCGACAGACGCGGATCAAATTTATTTGATAGGCGACCTTATTTTCTTTGGTGTACTCGTTCTTGCCATTGGTTGGGCCTTAAGAAAGAAAATGAGTCACCAACATCTGCTGAACATGTTCGCCCCTAATCATCAAGACATGAAGCTATCGATTCAATTCTTGGGAAATCGTCGTTTCGAATTAGCCGTCATAGTCATTTTAGCCCTCAGCGCGACGGCACCATTTCTATTTGTTTCTGTACCTGAGCTGGAAGGCCAATGGTCCACGGTCTTTTCAACCCTCGTGCATTTGAAGGCAATTGCAGCAGGACATTATCCGTTTTGGTTCGATGGATTGGGATTAGGGGTACCGGTGCCATTTGGCGTCAGCCTTATCTTCCACCCCGCGTCATGGTTCTTTCTGCTCTTTAATTATAATACTGCCTTATTCGGCGTTTACTTCGTTCAAGCCATAATCTCAGCCCTTTGCCTATGGGGGCTTCTGATCAAATTAGGCGTGAATAACCAATGGCTTCGAGTAACGGCGGTTCTGAGCTGGCTACTTTCACCAGCGGTAATGCAATATATTTACATCGAATATGCGCCAAGCCTTGTCGTCGCGGGATCTTCATTACCAATTATCATTTTTGCATTTGTCTCATTGATAGAAACAAAAACTAATATCGCAAAACTCCAATGGGCATCGGCGCTTGGACTCGCCACAGGTCTGGTTTTCCTCTCTGGACATTTAGGTCACCTCTTTACTGTTACAATTGTAATTACTCTTATTGCGATTCTCACGGCCCGGCGCATTGTCACCCTCTATCCATTTATTTTAATATGTACGATTATTTTCTTCGCAATTTTCAGCGACAGACTCTTCATGGTCTTCGGGGAGATGTCTCTTTTTCCACCCGGCACTCCTCGTAGCCAGATGTCTGCCGGCTCAGATTATCACACGATTTGGAGCGCATTTTTTCGGCCCTTTAGCCGACCGTCATTCTCTATTGTTATCCAGCATCTTTCTAATTTTGATTTATCTTCTTTATCGGAATATCTGATAGACAACTTCGCCTCTAAGAATTCTAAGTCTAGATCCTTCTATTTTGGATCTATTTTCACTATCACGGCTATACTCAGTATTCTTTTACCATACAAAAAAACGTATTGGGAAAAACGGGTAATTCTTCTTTTTCTTCTTTCCCTTTTATTCTTTATAGCTCCGACATCCATATTAGGAAGCTTCGCTTCGGGTAACTGGATATTTCGTGATGCGATCACCCTATTCGGCATAATTCTTGCGAGCTTGACGCTATCCCGAATATCCATAAATCCGCAGTATGGTCGCTTTCTCCGTCAGTGTTTTGCGCTGCAGACTATTGTTGTCGTCCTGTCAGCTGGTGGGTTAATCATTCATTCGGCCAAACTGCCAACCGGCCTTACCCCAGATGTAAGAAACACCACCATCGCCCCACAGAAAATATCGGGACAACTCAAAGAAATCATCGAAAGATACCCCGGTCGTCTACTTTATTCGCCAACAGTGAGTGATGCCGTTGGGAGCAATCATTTAGTTTCAATCGGTCTTTGGTCAAATACTCTCCCACTTCATGGCATCCGCGCTCTTAACGGTGCCGCCAAAGGGGTTAGTACGGCTAACTTGGAAACACCCGGCGCCTTAATGTATGGCGGGATTTCAGCAAATCAGTTTTGGGCTACGGTCAAAGCCGACCCGGCTGCTCTCAATACATTCGGTGTTTCAGTAGTACTCGCCTTCGCAGATGAAAAGCTACCGGTCCCCCTCCACCAAATAAGTCGCGTCTCAACCAAGTTGGACAAAGATCTTGTCATCTTGATAAATGAGAAAGCGTGGCCATTAACGGTCGACATAAATCCGAATATCATAAACCAGCCCGATATATGGCGCCCGAACTGTGCTCACCAAGTACTTCTCTGTGTTGATCACGCTATACTTCAATCCAACCGGGTCACAACTCGAAAGATCGAATCCAGTCAATCTTATGGAATGATTCGTGCTAAATTGACGAGTAATGCAACTAAGAGCAGGACACTGCTATTTTCTCAAATGTATCGACGGGGTTGGACGGCTAACGCTGATGGAATACCAGTAAAGATCGTTCCATTTGCCGGGAAAGCGCTTATCTCTGTTACCGTTCCAGCCAACACCCGCGCCGTACACCTAATGTACGAGCCTCCTCTGCGACGCTTCACGCTATGGCTCATGCTCATAGGGATGGTTTTGGGGTCCGGTGTCGTGCTGAGCTGCCTATATATACAACGAAAATCTCTACCGCCTGAACACCACTGAATGATGGATATGACACCGGAGAACAGGGCAATGCGTACGGCAAAGATGAGGCCTCGAAACAAGGGGGAAATCTACACGGAAAAATTAGTTTCCGTAGTAGCCCCGGCCTATAACGAGCAAGAAAATGTAAGGGAGTTCTACAAACGAATTGTATCGGTCTTCGACGAAATTGATCAAAATTTCGAACTACTGATTGTCGATAATGGTAGCCATGACGAAACCCTCGATATTCTCAAGGAACTTCATGAACTAGACCCCCGCATCAACTTCATCAGCCTGTCCCGAAATTTCGGTTATCAGGGCGGAGTGATCGCGGGATTAAAACATGCCCGCGGCGATATCATCGTGTGCATGGATAGTGATCTGCAGCATCCACCACACGTCATCTCCGACATGCTCAAAGAATGGCAACGCGGCGCCGATATCGTTTTTACGCTGAAGCGGGAAGCACCCGTTGGATTCTGGCGCAAGTCACTCAATACTTGTTACTACCGAATAATCAGCAAGTTGTCCGGCCTCGAGCTAACCGGCGGTCAATCAGATTTTCGACTGATGGATCGCCGTGCACTTAACGCGCTACTTTCCATGCCAGAGGCCCAAAAATTTCTACGCGGCCTTTCTCGATGGATCGGATTCTCGCAAACTGCGATTACGTATGATGTAGAAGAACGATTCTCGGGCAATACCAAGTTCAACGTAGTACAATTGTTCGAGTTTGCGCTCGACGGAATTCTGTCGTTCTCCATTTTTCCGCTGCGTCTTCTAACAATTGCGGGCGCCAGCGTTGCCGCCCTTTCTTTATTATATGTTTGTTTAGTTGTGTTCCTCGCTGTGTTTGACATTAACGATGTAGGGCTGAGACCAGTTGGTCTTATCGCATCTGGTGAGACACCAATCGGATATCCATCGCTTGCCGCCGGCATATTCTTTCTCGGCGGCATTCAGCTGGTTGGGATCGGGATCCTCGGTGAATATATCGGTCGAGTCTATAACGAAGCTAAACAGCGACCAGCCTACATCGTCATTGATTCATCTCTTACTGCTTTTGAACATATCCAATCGGACTCTTGATATCATGCTCAATCCCAAGCCAACGATAGTCGTCCTTTGCGGAGGCCGAGGAGCACGACTACGTCCTTTCACGGATAGCATTCCTAAGGCGATGACCAAGATGCACGGGCGCCCAATGTTGGAGCACGTGATCAAATTCTTTTACGCCAAAGGTTTCCGGAAATTTATCATATGTATTGGTTATCTTGGCAACGTGGTAGAAGAGCACTTTTCCGATTGGGAGGGGATAGAAGACGCCACCATCTCATTTTCTAACGCAGGCGACGAAGCCAGTATGCTCAGCCGTCTCGTTGAAATAAAATCTGATGTTGAAGATGAATTCATCGTCACATATGGAGACACGTTTATAGACCTCGACGTCGACAATTTCCTCCAGTTTCATCGATCCTCTTCAACCCAGGTTTCACTGGTCACTGCCGAGATAAAGAATCCCTTTGGTATCGTAGAGACAGATACTACGGGACTAGTCACCCAGTTTGCAGAAAAACCTGTTTTTAACTACTACATTGGGTGCTTCATCATGAACAAGTCAGCCTTTGCTCAGATGGACTCAACGCTTATTAACCTGCCAGATGGTGAAGGCTTGGTCAGCTTATTCCACCAGCTTTCTGAAAGCACTCAGATGGCGGCATTCAACCATTCTGGCCTCCAAATTACTTTCAACACCGAAGCAGAAAAAGAGAAGGCCGAAAGTGTATTACAACGATTCTTTACCTACAAAGAAACAGCATGAACAATCTTAAATCCAAGCGTATTTTGATCACCGGCGGAGCCGGTTTCATCCCCTCTCATCTCACGAGAAGGCTAGTGCAAAGTGGCGCCGAAGTCTCGATTGTGACACGATATAACAGTGTCATCGACAATATCCGTATTTCGGATATTTGGCGAAAATTACATGTAATCGAAGCGGATATCCGAGATATTGATTCGCTCAAGGCAATCAACGATTTCAAACCGCATATTATATTTCATTGCGCAGCCTACAACCATGTTGGAGGTAGTTTTACGCACGTTTCAGAATCATTTGACGTAAACGCAAAAGGCACCTCTAACGTCCTTGATGCCTATGACGGATATGAACGATTTATCTATTTCTCCACGTCGGAAGTATACGGCCTACAGGACCACGTCCCCTTTTCCGAAGAGATGTCGCCTCAGCCTATATCGCCCTACGCGATCGGAAAATATGGCGGAGAACTATATTGTCGAATGAAGATGGATGTCCAAAAACTACCAATTACAGTGGTTCGACCATTCAACGCCTTCGGCCCATACCAAACCCTACGAGCGATCATCCCTGAAATGATCGATACCTGCTTAATGGGCGAAACGGTTCGCTCGACAAGCGGCAAACAGACTCGGGAGTTCAATTTCGTTGAAAATTTAGTGGACGGTTTTTTACTCGCCGCGACCAAGGAAGAAGCGATTGGGCAGATAATTAACCTGGGATCAGGAGAGGAAATCGCCATAAAGGATCTGATTGGCAAAATACATGCCATGACTGACTCTCAATCTACAGTCGAGATCGGAGCCTTGCCACACCGGCCAACGGAAATATGGAGAATGTGTGCAGCAAATCAAACGGCCCAAGAGATCCTAGGCTGGACACCTAAAGTAAGTTTCGATGAAGGACTTAAAAAAACCATCGATTGGTTCCGTCAATACAAAGAAGTATTTGAACAATCGAGCTCTCTCCGCAAGCTATCTCAATAGTGATTGGGCGCCCCATCAGAATTGAGAAGTGGGCCAACGCGATAACACAAAATATTAGCCATGAATTGGGCTTGTATCCGCGCAGCAGTAGCAATGTTGTATAAAAGGAAAAACCAAGATGCTACCGAATGTTTTTGAAAGCTTTCCCAAAACCAGGCCGCCGCTGCCGGCTGCGATCCAGGAAATTTATGTCGAATTTTATAAACTGAATCGCACCGGCGAAAGCGGCATAAGCGCGGCATCCCAATGGCTCGAGAGCTGGATGCACAGGATCATTGCAAAAAAGGGCGCTCGCTTTCCGAATGCCAAGATTCTAGATTTTGGGTCCGGTACCTTTAACCACTTCAAGCACGAAAAAAACTTTTCCGTCTATGATGCAATTGAGCCCTTCGAAGAACTTTATACTGGAAGAGATGAACTGAAGGAAATCGGTAGCGTATACAATTGCGCCCAAGATATTAGTGGAAAGAAATACGACAGAGTACTGAGCGTCGCGGTCCTCGAACATTTGACCGACCTCCCGACCGAAATCGCTACGTGCTGCCACCTTTTGGAAAAGAACGGCGTATTCCAGGCTGGGATTCCATGCGAAGGGGAGCTTGCCTGGTATCTCGGTTGGCGCTTCTCTAGCGCCATCTCTTTCAAAAGAACTTACGGCCTCGATTACAGCGTTCTTATGGCCTATGAACATGTGAACAAGATGAAAGAAATCGTTGAAGTCTTGAAAGCGTTTTTTGATTCTGTTCGGATAATTCGATCTCCACTTCCCTTTCCCGCTCCACACACGAGTTTTTACGCTTATATTGAAGCGGATTCTCCAAAACTCGATTTTGCAAGCAGCGTTTTAGAACTGCTCCCGAAACCGGAAGCTACTTTGCACTCATGACTAAACCCAATGAAGATCAAATTTGGAAGGCCTATAATGACTTCCATTATTTTTGCGACGGTCCGCGCATGCAGAAGCTTTTTGCACGCCATTGGCTTTTTCTTCAGACTAAAGATCTGCCGGGGCATATCGTCGATGCTGGCGTTTTCAAAGGCACGAGCACGCTCTTATTCGCACATATGCTACGCATTTACTCACCCTTAGCGGCCAAGAAAGTCATTGGTTTTGATACTTTCGAGGGCAAGTTTGAGGCGGCAACAGACTTTGAAGTCGAGCGGGCTGATGCTTTTATGGCGTATTGGGATCGCGACATTGAAGATGTTTTGCGAGAGGTCATCGTTACGCAGGAGCTCACCGATTTTTGCGAGCTTGTTAAAGGCGATATCGCGGAGACGATGCCGCGCTATATAGCCGAAAACCGGGGAATGCGGATCAGCTTGTTGCATCTCGACCTCGATATTCTGGAGCCAACGCTTGAGACCCTCCGCGCCTGCTATGACAATATGATTCCGGGCGGATTGATTGTACTGGATCAGTATGGAATCGAAGGTTGGGGTGAAAGCGAAGCCGTCGACACCTTCTTTAAGGAGCGAGGACTCAAACCGTCAATTGAAGCAGTCCCCTTCGCCACAACACCAACGGCGATGATCCGAATTTAGTCATGGAAGTTCTGGCACTTGTCACAGCACGCGGTGGTTCAAAAGGAATTCCGGGGAAAAACTTGATCCCCTTTTTGGATCGACCTCTAATTGCCTGGTCAATTTCTGCTGCTCAAGAAGCAAAAACCGTTACGCGCATTATCACAACCACTGATGACCCGGCGATAGCTTCAGTGGCAAAAGAATGGGGATCTGAGATTCCCTTTATAAGACCCACAGCATTGGCGCAGGATGACACACCCGATCTACCTGTTTTCATCCACGCGCTCAATTGGCTCACAGAGAATGAAAATTACCAGCCAGATTTTGTTGTGCACCTAAGGCCGACGACACCGCTGCGACCCGCCGGGCTGATCGACGAAGCTGTACAAGCTTTAGCCGCAAACGAAGAATCCGATTCCATCCGAAGTGTTTGCGTTCCATCGAACAACCCATTCAAGATGTGGCAGATTGATGCCAGCGACTTTATGCGCCCGTTAATCGATAGCGGAATTGAGGAAGCCTACAATCAACCAAGGCAGAAACTCCCCGCCCATTATTGGCAAACCGGCATGATTGACATCACCCGGCCAGCCACTGTCCTAGAACTGGGATCAATGACCGGACATAATATTCTCCCTCTGATAATTGACGCAAAGATGGCTGTGGATATCGACGACGAACTGTCATTGGCGTACGCGGAAACGATTTGCCGTCAATATCGACTAGGCGATAGCTGATGCGTGCAGCCATAATCGGTGTCGGATCAGCCGGACGCCGACACATTGAAAACTTGTTAGCCCTCGGCGTCACAGACATTGTTGCCATCAGTGAATTCAATAAACTCGCAGAGCTAACAATTGGCGGAACCGTAATACCTGTTGCCCATAGTGCCGATGCAGCCTTTTCCCCAGACATCGACATTGTGATCATAGCCAATCCCACTGCTTTGCATCTCGACCTTACACAGCGGGCCGTTGAGGCAAATAAGCACATATATTTGGAAAAACCTGCCGCAACGTCAGCCAAAGGTTTGGCGGCCCTCTGCCAGGACATAAAAACACGAGGGCTCATTTGCGCGCTCGGTACTCAAAACCGCTTCAACCCCCGTCTGGAAGAAATGCGGGACCGGTTAAAAGCCGGTGATGCCGGGGTTGTATACGCCGTTCACGCAATGCTTGGTGAACACATTGCGGATTACCACCCAGAGGAAGATTATCGTCAAAGCTATACTGCCCGTGCGGCCCTCGGAGGCGGTGTTCTCCTAACGCAGATTCATCAAATCGATTATTTGAACTGGTTATTTGGTCCGTTCGAATCTATCTTCGCCGTGGGGGGCAAGAGATCGGATTTGGAAATTGATGTAGAGGACTGCTCTACGTATTTACTAAACGGGGCAAATGGGATCGCGGTCCAGGGTCATCTGGATTATTTGCAACGACCCAAAAGAGTTTCCGTGGAAGTCTTGGGAACAGCCGGCAAATTTGACTGGGACTATTTCGGGAATACGTTGAGTTTTACACCCGCTGAAATGGACGCTAGCAGCGAGGTAATACAGTCCTCATTTGATCGCAATGCCATGTTTATGGACTGCATGCGTGATTTTCTTGATGGTATTCGTCACGGTACACAACCGCGTGCCAATCTATCCGACGGACTAACCGCTTTGCGCATCGTCGATGCCATAAAAGAATCAATGTCGACACATAATTCAGTGGAATTAACGTCGTGATTCAGTGGAATTAACGTCGTGACAAATACACTTAAACTCTTCGACATGACTAACCGGCATACAATTATCAGCGGTGGCGCAGGGCTCCTGGGACCTGTCTTTGCGGAAGCATTGCTTGATGCCGGCACGATCGTTCATTTATTGGACGTGGATTCCAAGGGCCTAGAAAAATCCCACAGCGCGCTCTCAGAAACCTATAGAGACCGCGTTTTTCAGTATGTTTGCGATATCACCGACAAGACTGAAGTCTCGCGCACCGTCGAAGCAATAGAAAAGGTGGGACCAGTAGAGGTGTTGATAAATGCCGCTGCAATCAATCCTAAGTTTGAACCGGAGCCTGACGGTCGTTACGCCGACAATGGGGCCTTCCCAACATATTCGCTAGAAAATTGGCATCGTAGTCTAGAGGTGAACCTCACCGGAATGTTTTTGTTATCCCAATCTGTGTCGGACGGCATGATGGCGCGGAACCAGGGCGTGATCATCAATATCGCTTCGACCTACGGCCTCACGGGGCCCGATCAACGGATTTACGAAAACTCATCAGATGCCGAACGTTTTTTTAAACCTGTAGATTATTCGGTTACAAAAGCAGGTGCACTAGGGTTCACGCGGGCTTTAGCCGCGTTTTTTCAAAACACCAAAGTTCGGGTAAATGCTTTATCCCCGGGGGGCGTCGACAATAATCTCGACGCTGATTTCGTCAAACGATATGCCTCCCGAACAGTGCTAGGCCGCATGGCCAGAGCTGATGAGTATCGAGGCGCCATGTTATTTTTATGCTCCGATGCGTCCTCTTATATGACAGGGGCAAATCTCGTCATAGACGGCGGCTGGACCGCCCTTTGAATTTTTAATTTGGAAAGAGAATATAATGCGTGATTGCACGGTAATCGCCGAGGTCGGCTGCAACCATATGGGTGATATGGATATTGCTCGACGGTTTATAGATTCCGCCCATGATTTTTGTGAAGTTTTTCATATCAAATTTCAAAAGCGAAACCCCAAAGAACTTTTATCCGAAGATCAATATTCGGCGCCCCACCCGGTCCCTCACAACTCATTCGGTAGCAGCTACGGCGAACATCGAGAATATTTAGAACTCTCGATGGATCAGCACAAAGAATTGCAAACATATTGCGAAGCCCGTGACATGGTTTATGCGACTTCTGTTTGGGATGTGACCTCACTGCAAGAAGTCATCGACCTCAATCCCCGATACATAAAAATCCCTTCAGCAACAAATACACATTACGAGCTAATGGAATTGGCCTGTAAAGATTTCAAAGGTGACATACACGTATCACTGGGGATGACGACCCGGACAGAAGAAAAAAAGCTGATCGAGTTGTTTAAGGACCATAATCGGTTGGGAGATGTCGTTCTCTATGCATGCACATCGGGATACCCCATCGCCCCTGGCGAAGCATGCCTTATGGAAGTACCGAGGCTCATTGAAGCATACGGCGACTCCCTAAAAGCTGTTGGGTATTCCGGACATCACAATGGCATTGCGATCGACGTTGCGGCGTTTACTTTGGGGGCGACCTATATCGAACGTCACTTCACACTGGACCGGACATGGAAAGGAACCGACCACGCGGCTTCCCTCGAACCGGACGGGTTGCGGAGATTAGTACGCAATCTGCAATACACCGCCGCAGCCCTTCAACCGAAGGCCACAGAAATTTTGCCTATCGAAGAAGAACAACGCAAAAAACTTAAGTGGGCAAATTGACACCAGACTCCATCGTTGAGTCAGATGTCGCGGGCGCAGCTGGCCAAACCGGCAGTCGACGGCCACGCGTGATGCTTGCTATCCACCAAGGCTTTAGTGTTCGCTATTTATTGCAAACAGACATCTTCAGCACGCTGCGGGAATATTGCGACATCGTCATTTTGTGTCAGGACGGGGCGAATGAATTTACACAGCGCTTTGCCGACGAGAGGGTTTCTGTCGCTTGCGTCGATGCAGCAATATCACGTGGCTTTCAAAGCAGTCACCGATTAGAGCGGCTCTTAGCCTTTATCCGGCATTATACCCATGCTGGAGAGGTGCAAACAACTGAAGACCACTACCAAATTGCCATAAAAGACGGGAACTTATTTAATGCGGGACTTAAGACGCGCACCCTACACAAAATATTACGCGGCTTCATTCTGTTGGCACGTCGCGCTAAATGCATCCGCCGATTAGTCCTATGGCTGGAGAGCCGCCTGTATTTACCAAACGACCACACGGAAATATTGAGTAAGCACAAACCCGATCTAATCATCACGACCAGCCTGGGTACATTCGATTACGATCAGTATGTCATGCGGGCTGCCGCGCGGTTAGGCATACCAACGACGACCATTGTATTAAGTTGGGATAACACCACCGCACGCGGTTACCCTGGGGCAATGCCCGACCACGTTATTGCCTGGACAGAGGCCATGACGGAAGAACTCGTCAATTTTAACGACATGCCGCGAGAAGAATGCTGGGCTGGCGGCATCGCCCACTTTGACCCGTATTACCAGGATGATTCAGAATTTGACGCCATCGCCTTTAAGCAATCCCTTGGAATCGATACTGACAAGAAGGTAATCCTGGTAGCAACGAAGTCACCCAACGCATACGCCTATAATCCAAACCTTGCCAAAATTCTGGCGGAGGCGATTGAGGATGGCCGGTTACCTTCCGACTGCCAGGTTCTTTTACGCATTCATCCACTGCACTACAGATTCACTAATGGAAAACCCGCCTATGGCGAGCTCCTCAATGTCTATCAAGATCTTGCTGAAAAACATTCTTCCATTGTGCTCAACGAACCGGAAATTGGATCGAACGCAATGGATTACGATATGGCAGAGGCAGAGATATTATTTCTAACTCGTCTCCTGCGTTCAACTGACGTACTGGTCAACATCTTTTCGACAATGAATATTGAGGGCGCCATCTTTGATGTTCCATTAGTTAATGTTTCATTTGAAGATGAGCGTTTGTTGTACCCGGCACCCACAGATTCGCGTTTCGACATCATGATTGATTGGCGCGCCACCCATAATCAGCGACTGCTGGCGGCCGATGGCTGCCGAACAGTATGGAATAGTGATGAAATGATTGACGCCGTCAGAGACTATCTGGAATCGCCAGAAATGGATTCTGAGGGGCGTCGCCGAATCGTTAAACAGGAAGCAGGTCCCAACAAAGGAAATGCCGGGCAATCGATTGCAAATCATGTTCTAGCCCAGTTGGGAATTGAGCCATCATGACGAACGAGGCAGATAAGAAAAATGTCACATGGCCAGCCGTCTTAGAGCTTATCGTTTTTGATTTCGATGGTGTCATGACAGACAATTCGGTTTATCTAACGGCCGATGGCACAGAAATGGTGCGCTGTAACCGCTCTGATGGTTGGGGCATAGAGCAGCTCAACGTAATGGGTTTTCCAATGCTCGTCTTGTCAACGGAAGCAAACCCCGTCTTACGGGCTCGCTGCGAGAAATTAAAACTTCCTGTCAAGCACGGACTGGCACGCAAAGAAGAAACGCTGAGTGGAATTATTGCAGAACGTAACATTAGTGCAGAAAACATCGCCTATATTGGCAATGATGAGAACGACCTGGGATGCCTCAAACTTGTTGGACTACCGATCGTTGTTGCCGACGCTCACCTCGCTGCTTTGGATGCCGCCAAGCTCGTATTGAACAAAAATGGCGGCAATGGTGCGGTTCGAGAGTTTTGCGACATGGTTAGGACCCACTACAGCGAATGAGTTATACTGTTCTGAACAAATCGGAGAGGAGCACCCAGCCAGAAACATCGGCCTCTTCTACCCTTAACCAAAAATGTTTTTTCATTTTCTCATCAGATCCACTAACTCTGAACATTTATCTACGACCGGAGATGGTGACGCGTCTATCGCGTTCAGGCCATAAATTCGTGATTATCACCGAAGAACACGACAGCCCTTATCTCAAAGAATATTTCGACCACCCGGGCTTCCTCCTCCGCGCACTTGAGAAAGATGCCCTTAACAAGGTATTCCGCCTCAACCGTCTTTCTAGTTTTTTTCGAACTGTTAGGTTTTACACCTACGGAACGAAAAAAGTCGCGGACCTAAACACTAGAAATCTTGTCCTCAAAGCCTTTAGTCAGGAAGAAAAAGAGAAATCGAACTGGAAAGGGGCCCGATATATCGATCTTTGTTTGAAGATCGCGAACCAAGCCTGTCGATTTCGGTCAATCCGCGGAATTTTACAAGTGTTGGAACAACGCCTATGTCCCTTTAACGGGCATCAACATCTATATGAGGAATTCAAACCAGACCTCATTATTTGCGGCCGTCTCGGATATATGGACGATGCACTTGTTCTAAGAGAAGCACGCAGCAACACAGTCCCTTCCATCTCGGTTATCAAGAACTGGGATAACACGACGACCAAAGGCTACCGTGGTTGCTTACCCGACCATGTGATCGTCTGGAACGAAACCATGAAACGCGAAGCGGAAGTCTATCACGACGTTCCTGAAGCAAGATTGCACATATGCGGGGTGCCATTTTGGGATTCCTATTTCCATGCTGGGACCATCAAGAACAAAGACGCCTTTTGCACCGAATATAATTTATCAACGGCGAAACAAACGATTTATTTCGCCATGACCGCCCCGACACATTACCGGCATAATTTTAAAATCATCATTGAAATTTTAAACGCCATCCGGGGAGAGCAGTTTACACAACCAGTTCAGTTGCTAGTCCGCGTACACCCATTTTACGTCCTCAGCTTCGGCAGCGAAGGCGGATACAGCATCCAGGAAATCCAAGACATCGAAACAGAATTCGGCGACCTCGTTTCCTTTTCATACCCAGAAGTAGAAACCGTAGGGTCAAGGGAGCTTCTATCCGACTCCAATCAAACCGCATTGAAGGAGATACTCACACATAGCGATTTGCTCGTATCCGTTTATTCAACACAGCTTGTTGAAGGAGCTCTTTTTGATCTGCCCTTGGTCAACGTGTCGTATCACAATTGGCGGGATACCGATGAACCGATCGGCGTAATCAGTCAATTCGAGCATATCCAACAGATCATGCAAGATGGTGCGATAACAAACTGCCATGATGATAGGCAACTAATTGAAGCCATAGACCAGGGACTGAAAAATCCTGAGCATTTACGGGAGAATCGCCGCATCATGGCAGACAAATTGGTTCCCCCGGAGCACCGTGGCAAAGCAGCAAATGCCATCGTCGACACTTTTCTAGAATTGGTAAAATGACCTTGATCAAACCACTGACGTTTTCCGGTGATCGCTGCGTGATAATTGGGGAAGTAGCGCAGGCCCATGACGGTAGTCTTGGTCAAGCCCATGCGTTTATTGATGCGATTGCAGATGCCGGTTGCGATGCCGTCAAATTTCAAACTCATATCGCAGATGCAGAAAGTTCCCCCGGTGAGCCTTGGAGGGTCAAATTTAGCCAACAAGACGAGACCCGTTTTGATTATTGGAAACGTATGGAATTCACCGAATCACAGTGGCTCGGTTTAAAAGATCATGCTGTAGAACGAGGACTCGCCTTTATTAGTTCACCATTTTCTACTGAAGCTGTTGAACTGTTAATCCGGATAGGCGTATCTGCCTGGAAAATTGCATCTGGTGAAGTGTCCACTCCCGGGCTTCTTGAACGCATGCAAGAGACCCAATTGCCAGTACTGCTTTCGACCGGCATGAGCCCTATTGAAGAAATCGACCTGGCCGTCGCGCAAATTAAAAAAATATCGCTTCCTTTAGTGGTGATGCAATGCACGTCTATTTATCCGACACCGAGCAGCAAGTTGGGATTGAATGTAATTTCAGAGTTCCGCGAAAAATATGACTGTCCGGTTGGGTTATCAGATCATTCTGGTACCACACATGCCGGTATTGCTGCGGCCACATATGGGATATCCGCGCTCGAAGTTCATGTCACACTAAGCCAAGATGCTTTTGGTCCAGATGTACCGGTCTCGTTAACTCCCGATAGATTGAAATCCCTGGTCGAAGGGGTTCGATTTGTCGAAGATGCCATCGCTAGCCCCGTGGATAAAAACGAGTTGGCAAATGAACTCGCGCCAATGCGTGAAATCTTTAACAAAAGCTTGTTTGCTAAACGCAAGATTTCAGCAGAGGAACTGATCACAGAAAGTGACATAGCGATCAAGAAACCTGGCAGCGGCATCCCCGCGGCGCGGTTAAACGAGTTTGTTGGTAAAATGGCGAAACATGATATCGCTGAAGGATCTCTTCTTAAGGAAGAAGATTTTAAGTGACCATTATTTTAAATTTAGAGCCAGACGGGTATTCGCCAAACGCCTGCGAAATAATTTCTAGTCTCGGAACGGTGATCAACGGCCCACTAGGACGGCCAACACTACTTAACGAAATAAACAAGGTGAACATCCTCATCGTTCGTCTAGGACATCGAATCGATCAGGAGCTTCTAGACAAGGCCCCGCATTTGCACACTATTGTCAGCGCCACAACGGGACGTGACCACATAGACACGACCTACGCGAAAAAAAAAGGTATCGCCGTCCTGAGCCTTTTCGGCGAAACCGAATTCTTGAATTCAGTAACAGCCACCGCAGAATTAAGCTGGGGGCTCCTACTGTCGTTAGTCCGGCGCATCCCTGCTGCAGTACAACACGTCAAAGAGGGCGACTGGCACCGCGATAGTTTCAAAGGATCGGAGCTTGCTGGCTTGCGATTAGGAATCATTGGACTCGGACGACTTGGACGAATGGTCGCTGCCTATGGCCACACATTTCGGATGAATGTTTCCGCCTATGACCCCCTTCTAACGGAATGGCCTGATAGTATTGAACAACACACTCAACTTACCGAGTTGTTCAAAAAAAGTGATGTCGTTTCAGTGCATGCGCCTCTCAATGAAATAACATCAGGAATGATCGACGAATCGCTGTTTAAACGATTGCCCGACGGCGCTGTTTTCATCAATACGTCCCGCGGCGAATTGGTCAACGAAGATGCTTTACTTGAGGCGCTACAGAACGGCCCTCTCGCAGGGGCGGCATTGGATGTTATCCGTGATGAGAACGCGGCAACCGGCAAACCCATAAAATCTCCATTAATCGATTACGCCCTAGGCCACTCCAACTTGATCATCACGCCCCACATCGGCGGCGCAACAAAGACATCTATGGAAAGAACCGAAGTTTTTATGGCGAATAAACTGAGGGCCCATTTGAATAACAACACCCAACAGAGCTGTCCTCAATGAATCTTTCCACTAAACGTAAAATATGCGTTTTGGTCACTGCCCGTCCAAGCTATGCTCGGATCAAAACCGTACTAGAGCATATAAAGAAGCATCCAGACTTGGAATTGCAGCTCGTCGTCGGGGCATCGGCTTTACTGGAACGGTATGGACCCGTTGTTGATGTCATTCGCGCCGATGGCTTTGAACCGGATGAGGTCATCTACTCGGTAGTCGAAGGTGAAAACCTTGTTACAAGCGCGAAATCAACCGGGCTAAGCATCATCGAATTGGCCAGTATTCTCGATAAGCTGCGACCCGATGCCGTCATATCAATTGCGGATAGATATGAAACACTCGCTACGGCTATCGCCGCTTCCTATATGAATTTTCCAGTCGTCCATATTCAAGGAGGTGAAGTTACAGGTTCTATCGATGAAAAAGTGCGGCACGCGGTAACGAAACTCTCCGACTGTCATTTCGTTGCAAATGACAACGCAGCTGAACGTGTTCTTAAAATGGGCGAAGACCCTGAAACAGTTTTTGTAACCGGCTGCCCGTCGATTGATCTCGCCGACCGTGTCCAGATCGACACTGCATCCTTTAACCCGTTTGATAAGTATAACGGTGTTGGCACCAAGTTTGATTTATCCAAGGGCTACTTCGTGGTCATGCAACACCCCGTCACAACGGAATATGAGGCGTCTTTATCCCAAATCGAAGCAACACTAGCATCCATCGCAGAACTTCAACATCCCACGTTCTGGTTTTGGCCGAATGTCGATGCTGGTTCCGATCAAATTTCAAAAGCGATCCGTCATTTCCGAGAACAGAACGGCGCCCGGAATATCTATCTATACAAAAATTTGCCGCCAGAAGATTTTTTGAGACTAATTGGCAAGGCCGATTGTTTGATCGGCAATTCAAGTGTTGGCATTCGTGAATCCGCCTATCTCGGAATCCCTGTTGTTAACATCGGCAACCGACAGATCGGGCGGGATCGCGGCCCCAACGTTATTGACACCGCCTACGACTCCGCGGAAATAACACCCGCGATCCGGCATCAACTCGAACATGGGCGTTATCCGAAGGCAGAGATATATGGCGATGGGAATGCTGGTGAAAACATCGCCAAACTGCTCGCGTCGGTAACACTTAAAACCAACAAAAAGATCGCGTACTGACCGTGTTGCAGCCAAAAATCCTTGCTGTCATTCCCGCGCGAGGCGGCTCGAAAGGTGTGCCGCGCAAGAACATTCGGCCAGTTTGCGGAAAGCCCTTGATTGGCTACACAATTGAAACGGCCTTGGAAGCATCTGAGAACTTGCATTCCGTGATCGTTAGCACCGACGACCCGGAAACCGCCGAAATCGCAGAGCAATTCGGCGCTGAAGTTCCTTTTTTAAGGCCTAAACATCTCGCCGATGACCACACTCCCACTGTGCCAGTTTTACAACATGCCGTGAAATTCGTTGAAGACCGGGACGATATTAAAATTGATTGGGCGTTACTGCTGCAACCCACTGACCCCTTTCGATTGCCACAAGACATTCGTGCCACGATTGATATTGCACTAACCGAAGAGTGTGACTCAGTTATCAGCGTCAAACAGGTATTCTCCACGCACCCCATACTCATGAAGAAAATTAACGAGGGGAAACTGGAGCCATTTTGCATACCTGAAAAAGAGGGCACGCGGCGGCAGGATTATGACCCACCGGCTTATATGCGCAATGGCGCAATTTATCTAACCCGTAGAGACGTACTCATGAACGACAATTCTATCTGGGGCGAGACCATATGCCCCTATATCATGCCAGAAGAGCGCTCTGTCGGCGTAGACAGTGAAATGGACATGAAACTGGTCGAAATTCTAATGGCTGAAAAATTAGAGAAAAAAGAGAAACCTGAATGACGAAGCAATCGAAATCCGTTGAAATCACGACAGGCGAATTGTTTGGCGATCTGTGGCACGCCTATGACGAAAACCTGTTTGAAGAGTCCGTCCAACTTTTTGAACAGAGAGCCAAGGCTAATGATTTTGACTTAAATTGGTTAAAGGGAAAATTTTGTCTAGACGCCGGCTGCGGTGGTGGGCGGTATAGCGTTGCACTAGCGCGCCACGGGGCAAAGGCGGTCGTCGGAGCTGATGTCTCAAGCTCCGGCCTGCAGAACGCGAAGCTTCAAGCTTCCCGAATTCCTAATATTCAGTTTTGTGGCGCTTCAGTTCTTGAGCTCCCATTTGCTGATCAATCATATGATCTCGTATGGTGTGCAGGGGTTTTACATCATACGCGAGCGCCAGCCGCTGGCTTATCAGAACTGGTCAGGGTGCTAAAACCAGGAGGGCGACTGTTCCTTTTGCTCTATGGCAAAGGCGGTGTCCGATGGCCGACGATGATGAAACTACGCCCTCTTGCAGAAGAACTTGGCTACGATGCTCTGGATAGTGCGATTGAAGCCGCTGGGTTACCGGCCAACACTCGACGGACGTTTTTGGATGATCTTTTTGTCCCGCTCATAAATTTTTATGATCAGGAAGAAGTCGCCGAAATGCTCGGTGCAAATGGCATTACAAATTACGTGCGCTGGGAACAAGGCAAGTTGGATCACGAACAAAGCGCGCCGGTTCAACGAGGCGAATTGGTCAGGCTGAAAAGTGTTTTCGATCATGTGAATGATTCTGAACGGGCTGCTCCCGGAGCCGCAATTGTCTCAGCGGCGATTGACGAATTGGATGATGCCGAAGCCTCCTTCGCAAGCGGTTCCATCGATATCAACGAACGTAACTGGCGGGTGTTTGGCGTCGGCCACCACCGCGTCATGTGCGACAAACCTTAACCCGCTAAACCAACAAAAGGATATCAACCTATCTGCGGCATTTCCGGCATCGTCGGCCACGGAGTTACCCGGGAAAAAATTGAAGCGATGGTAGCAGTTCAGCGCCACCGCGGACCGGATGACGAAGGCATTTACATTGATGACAAAAGCGGGATTGCCCTTGGGCACAACCGTCTGAGCATCATTGACCTCAGCAATGCCGGCCATCAACCGATGCAGAATGCATCCGGCAATCTCTATCTGGTTTTCAACGGCGAAATTTATAATCATCACGAATTGCGTCAGGAGCTTTCCTCCTATTCTTTCTCAAGCAAAACAGATAGCGAAGTGATTCTCGCGGCCTATGAGAAATGGGGCACTGACTGCGTACAGAAATTTATCGGCATGTTTGCCTTTGCAATTTGGGACACCGCTAAGAATTCGTTATTTTGCGCAAGAGACCGATTGGGCATCAAACCATTTCACTGGCATCAAGATCAGTCCCATTTCCTATTTGGATCAGAAATCAAGGCTCTGCTCGCGGGCGGCGTCGTTCCGGCCCCGGATTGGCAAAGCTGGTCACACTATCTACGCGACGGGTATTACGATCATAGCGACCGAACGTTTTTTGCAACCATAAAAAGTCTGGCGCCTGGCCATTTTATGGTCGTCCAAAATGGAAAAGTCACAGAGTCCTGCTATTGGCGTCTTGAAGAGCATTGCCACGCTTCATCAGATATAAGTGTGGGTGAAGCGGTGGAAAAATTTCGTAACTTACTAACCGACTCCATCGATCTTCGACTAAGAAGCGACGTTCCGGTGGGTGTAAATCTGAGTGGCGGATTAGACTCCGCAAGCCTGTTTTCCATTGTCGACCGCATCCGCGAAAAATCTAACCCATTGCATGCGTTCACAGCAGCCTATGGAGACAAACGATATGACGAAGACAGTTATGCTGACCAAGTCGTATCATTAAGTGAAGTCCGCCAGACGGTGGATCAGCTTACCCCCGAAGTAATGCAGCAAGAGTTGGGCACCGCCATATGGCATCAAGAAGCACCAATTGGGGGGGTCGCGACGGTCGGGTATCATACCCTTCATCGAACGATTAGAGACAATGGCATAAAAGTCTCCCTGGAAGGGCAGGGCGTGGATGAAATGCTCGCAGGATATGCCTACTTCAAGCCGCCTTATTATTCTGATCTTATGGCACAGGGGAAGTTCATGGCCCTGAGGCAAGAGTTGCGGTCGGGAAATCAAGCCAATCACGAACTGCAGACACTGCGCGACTACCGGAATGATTCAAAACCTCCAAAATATCAGGATGGCACTAATTTTCTTGCAAGCGACTGCATTTCTGCAGATCTAAAAACTGCCGGCTTTCCGAGATCGACGTTTTACAAACCGTTTGAAGACGCCTTAACGAATGCTCTCTATAGAGATTTGCGGCACACGAAACTCCCGCGAGTTCTTAGAATGAATGATCGTTTATCGATGGCATTTGGTATCGAATTGCGGGAACCCTATCTTGACCATCGTCTTGTCGAATTCGCCTTCGGCCTTCCCAGCACGATGAAAATCCATCAAGGGGTAAGCAAGTACCTGCTCCGGCAGGCGATGAGTGACCACCTGCCCAGAGATATAGTGAATACGCCGAAGCGCGCTGTTGTGACACCGCAGCGGGAATGGTTACGACACGAACTTCGTACGTTTGTATCGGATCTGATTAACAGCAAATCATTTGCGAGCCGTAACCTGTTTGATCCTGTCGCGGTTAAGAAAAAATTTGAAGAATTCTGTCGAGGCGTGGGCGACAATTCTTTTTTTGTCTGGCAATGGGTCAACACGGAATTGTGGTTTCGCCAATTCTGTCCTGACAGCGCCTTTCCTTCAAAGTTCAGATCTTAAAGGAATTGCCATGAACAACCCTAACGCCCGCTGGTGGGAAGGTGCTCTAAGAGGGACACCATTGCAGGTGAAAGACGGCCGCACCTATTTTACTGACGTGCCCGCCGATGTCGCTGTGGACACACAGGGCAAGGCTCCACAATCGAGCTGGTCCAACATGCGGCAGCATCATTATCAGTGGTTGAAAAAAATGCTCCGTGCGGTTCCCAACAATAGCCGAATTGTTGATGTTGGGTGTGGTCCTGGTCAATTCACCGATTTAATCGAGAATCACGATTGCTGTGGTATCGATTTCTATCCTTATCAAAACGTCAATCTGGTTGCTGACATTAGCAAAACGATTCCGCTGAAAGACAATTCTGCAGACATCGCAATTCTTTCAAACGTTCTTGAACATGTTTATGACTTCCAGATATTACTGAGAGAGGTCCACAGAGTCCTTCGGCCTGGTGGATCAATTTTAATCGTCGTCCCATTTATGATTAAGCTGCACCAGCTGCCATATGATTTCTTCCGCTATACCTGTCACGCATTGGAACGCATTGGAGCGGAGGCCGGGTTTTCAGACATTCAGGTCGACGCGTTAGGAAATTTCTTCGATGTCTGGGATATTGACCAAAGAATTCGAACGCGGATCATCTTGCGCGAAGCAACGGGATGGCGGCGATTCATGGCACGCATGTTGATGTGGGCAGAGAGAAAGAGTGATTTCATTCTACACAAATTGCTGCCGAGCAGCGTTATTGAGGCCCCTGATGCAGATGGGTTTCCACAGAGCTACGGGATGATAGGCCGCAAATCTTGATCCAGGTATTAGAAGAATCTGGCGGGTGCGGCATCGAGTGTATTGATGTCACTGAAAACCGAATTAGCGCCCAGCTAAAGCGCGAGCCGATGACCCGCGCGGATTGGACAACACATGATTACAACATTCATTTCTCTATTGGCATCCAAAACAATGATAATTCAGAACGAATAGTGTCTTTGGAAATAGAGGGCGGGACATGGGATTCTTTGCCCGAGCAAGAACCACTACTATATTCGGCAACATCTGCCGATGGGCCTTGGCATAAGGCAAGTTATCCATCGCGCACTGACCTTAAAAAGCGCTATGCCGTGCAACTTCCCCTCGGACCACAGGAAACCGTATACCTTGCCAATACATATCCACGTAGTCTGAAATTCACTGAAGAAAATTGTAGCGCCGTCGCAGGTGCCGCCAACGCTCAGCGCTATGTCTACGGTAAATCTAGCCAAAATCGCGATCTAGTTGCCTACGTGTTTGGTTCTCCTAAAGAACAACCCACACTTATCGTAACTTCAGGATTTCACCCGCCAGAGCCCGATCCCTGGGGAACCGAAGAGATCATGACATGGCTTAGAACCAATGAGGCCAACGCGTTGCGCGAACAATTTGCCGTTGTTGTAATTCCGATAATCAATCCTGACGGTTATGCATTACAGACACAGGGCTCTAATGCCGAGGATATCAATCTTTATTGGGGGTTTCATGCGGAGGATGCTGTGAATTGCCCGGAGGCTTTGGCGCTTCTTAACTACTGCCAGACCCTCAAGCCACGCGGGTATATTGATTTCCATTGCTACACCTTCCAATTGGGGAAAACACCGGGGGGCTACCAAAAGCCGCCGTCCATATACAGAGACCCCAGACTGCGCATAGCCGCAAAGACTCTGTATGCAAAACATTCTGAAGATATTGGCGGCAAACCCGTGCATGGGTTTGCCACATATGCACCGACCACACTCGGCGCCCGACTAACGGCTGCGTTCGACACCTTGACGCTCGCTAAATATCATCTCCACCTAGCAGAGGGAGAGAACGGGTGCCGGGCGAGAGCCCTAAATGTTTTCAAACTTCTCGCAGAAACGCTTGAAAGCACCGGATTGACCCAACAACCGGAGCCACGTCGGTCATCTACCATCGATTTCGTGCACCACTTGAGGGTAATTTGGGCCGGGCTTCTGCGCCCGGTTATAGGATTGACGCGCCGCGGTCGCTTCACGGAAATTCGTTTTGATCGATCCGGGCTGGATGCACCATGACTGTTTTATGCGTAATAGGCGCGCGTGGTGGCAGCCAGGGCTTACCCAGGAAGAATATTCGACCTTTGCTTGGCAAACCGCTAATCGCCTGGACAATTGAACAGGCTTTGGCAACACCGGAAATAGGTCGTGTTATCGTGTCCACCGATTCAAACGAAATCGCCATAGCGGCTCGCAGCGCCGGGGCAGAGGTTCCTTTTCTACGCCCGGACACAATCGCTGGATCAAGCGTTGGAAAATTTCAAGTCTGGCAGCACGCGCTAGAGGCATGCGAAGCCCATTATCAAGAGAACTATGAGGTCGTAGTCGATCTCGATTGCACAAACCCACTGCGGGACCCTGCAGATGTTTCTGCGCTAATCGCACAATTTCGTGCCAGCAGAGACCGCGGTGTAGAGGCTGTCTTCTCAATTTGTGAAGCTCGCAAGAATCCTTATTTCAATTTAGTAGAAGCGAACGCTGATGGGGCATTAAAAATGTCCAAATCACTTGGAGACACGATTGTCGCCCGCCAAGCGGCTCCACCAGTGTTTGAACACGTTGCAAGCCTATACGCGCTTGCTCCGGAATATCTACGGTCAGCACAGCATCTTCTGGATGGGCACGCCGAAGGGTATGATATTGGGCCCGAAAAGAGTTTCGACATCGATTCAGAAATTGACTTCCGCATCATTGAGTTCTTGATGCAAGACCGTCTTACCCGAAGTCACCAGGAGAAGAATGAATGACGGTACCGTCCGAATTCGACCTTGAGAACAAACGAATCCTGCTTGTCGGAGCCACTGGTGTGCTTGGCAAGGCCTATGCACAAGCCATTGCAAAAACAGGAGCGCAACTCGCCATCGCAGACCTGCCCTCTTCTGACGTTCTAGCATTGGCCAATTCCATTGGTGCCCATGGAATTGAAATGGATGTAACCGACGAAACCTCGGTCCAGGGTGGTGTCGAAGCCGCAATAGCAAAACTTGGTGGCTTAGATGGAGCGATCAGTAACGCTGCAGCTACAGGCGAATTTCTAATGAAAGAAGGGGATCCATTCGCCGCCTTCGAAGAATATCCCCTCGCTGCTTGGCAAAAAACGATTGACGTAAATTTGACAGGGTCATTTCTCGTTGCCCGCGAAGCTGGCCGCGCCATGAAGGCCCATGGTGGAGGCAGTCTTGTTCTCGTTTCAAGCATATATGGCGTTGTCGGGCCGGATCACAGCATATACGAGGATCAACCTTTCAAATCCTTCCCCGGTTATTCCGCGAGTAAAGCCGGTGTAATAGGGCTTACCCGCTGGCTCGCGACCTGGTGGGGCGATGCAGGCATCCGCGTGAATTGTCTCACTCCAGGCGGCACCTACAACGATCATAATGAACGTTTCGCTACCGCCTATGGTAAGCGCACACCGATGGGCAGGATGGCGAAGCGTGAAGAATTAACGGGTATGATGATGTTTCTTTTAAGCGATGCGTCAGATTACTGCACGGGTCAAAACTATATCGTCGATGGCGGGTTTACGGCCTGGTAAAGGGCCAATTCCGGAAATATTATATTTTTGCGCAAGTAAATCGCGGGAAAGCCAAGTTTCTTCTTTCATCTTATGGCATAGACAATTTATTTCCGTCTCGCACACAAATTTAAATCCATATTCAATTGATCGGAAAAATGACTGAAATCGATATCGCCGGCCGCAAAGTTGGGCCTGACCATCCACCGTTGGTTATGGCTGAAGTTGGTATCAACCATGAAGGCATTTTCGAAAAAGCGATCCAGCTCGTAGATGCTGCCGTCACTGCCGGTGCCGAGGTCGTAAAGTTCCAATGTCACATCACTGAAAAGGAAATGATCCCGACCGATATGACGCCGGGTGAGATTTCTTCAGAAAAACTCTGGGACATTATAAAACGTTGCGAACTTACCGAGGATGAAGAGCGGCGCGTTCAGAAATACTGCAGCGATAAAGGCATTCTGTATCTGTCTACACCATTTTCACGTGAAGCGGCGGACAGACTGAACGATATGGGCGTACCTGCATTTAAGATTGGATCGGGCGAATGCAACAATATTCCTTTGCTGGATCATATCGCCAAATTTGGCAAACCGATGATTCTCTCCACCGGAATGAACGATTTGGATGCGGTCAAATCCTCTGTGGAGGCAATCCAAAGACACGATGTACAATTAGCCCTTTTGCATTGCACATCAATGTATCCGACGCCCTATGAAAACGTAAGGTTGGGCGCCGTGAGTGAATTGATCAATGAATTTCCGGGATTACCAATTGGTCTTTCAGATCATTCGATGAACATTTGGACCTGCCTCGGCGCGGTATCTCTTGGTGCCAGTATTCTCGAAAAACATTTCACTATTTCCAGAGAGTGGCCAGGGCCCGATACGGGTATTTCCATTGAACCTGACGAGTTAAATTCTTTAATCAAAGGATCCCATGCAGTATGGGCGGCCCGGGGTGGTTCCAAAACTATTCTTCCAGAAGAAAAACCCGTTATCGATTTTGCCTACGCAACTGTAGTAACGATTGCGGAAGTCAGCGCTGGCGACATTTTTACGAAAGACAACCTTTGGGTAAAACGGCCGGGCACCGGCCCTATACATGCGACACGGCTAGAAGACATTTTAGGGAAGGCCGCCACGCGCGACATTGCTGCAGAAGTTCACGTCCAGCCCGAGGATATAGACGGTTTCTCATGACTCAACGCATCGCCGTAACCGGTGCATCAGGATATATCGGTCAAGCACTTATCAAAGAACTGTTAAGGCGAAACATCGAGCCCTATGCAATTTCTCGAACCCCGCTTGACGAGAAATTGTCAGGAACCCCATTTCTCCAAGTGAAGGAATATACGGAAACACCCGCAATGCCAGACACCATTCTCGTTCATTTGGCGGAGACCTCGCTCATCTCCGATGTAGAACGACAAGGTGAATGCTACATCGCCAAGGCCAGCAATCAAACAGCAGCGCTCCTAAGAAAGAATTGGAAGCGTGTTGTCTACGCATCTTCGGGTCAGGTTTATGGCACAAAGACATCTGTTCCACACTCACCAGATGACGCTGTCGTTAGAGATTGTGTTTATTCCCGCGCAAAATTGCAGTCAGAGAAACTCGTTCAGGATGCAGGCGGCGCAGTCGCCCGCATCGGCAATGTCTATGGACCACCGATAAAACAAGGGACTGTGTTTGCAGATATCCTCAATCAGCTTTCCGCACCCGGCGCTATGAAAATTCGCGATAAACAACCCGCCCGAGATTATCTATGGATCGATGATGTTGCCAAGGGATTAGCCGATATCGCACTCGGAGCGGCTACAGGGATTTACAATCTTGGCTCCGGTGTTGCGATCACTGCCGGTGACATTGCCCGAACACTATTAAGAATTCACGGCTCCAGCGACAGAGACATAATCTCTCTCGCCGATCCCAAAAGGACTACTACCAACACCGTCTTACTCGACTCCTCAATGACGACAGAGGCTTTCGGATGGCAACCCGCAATATCATTGGACGAAGGCCTTACAAAACTAATGCGTGGGATTGAATGAAGAAGAAAATAATTGGCGTTTTTACAGGCAACCGTGCCGAGTACGGGTTACAATTCCCGATCCTGCGCGCCATTGATCAACATCCAGGCCTAGATTACCGCTTGATTGTTTCAGGCGCCCATCTCGATGACAACTTTGGCCGTACGCTTGCCGAGATTGAAGCAGATGGCTTCACGGTTCATGCCGAAGTGAAAATCGATATGGCGGATGACGATCTCCATTCGACGGCTCAGGCGATCGGTACAGGTGTCATGTCGATGGGCCAAGCTCTCGGAAAATTGGACCTGGATATGCTAGTAGTCTATGCCGACCGGTTCGAAGGGTTTGCCGCTGTGATCGCAGGCACACAGATGAACGTACCAACAGCGCACATAGAAGGCGGTGATCTGACCGAAGGCGGTGCGCTGGACGACTCCGTCAGACACGCTATGACGAAACTAGCTCATCTTCATTTCACCACCAATGAGCAGGCGACAAACCGAATTTTGGCGATGGGCGAGGAGGCCTGGCGCGTACACACGGTCGGTTTTCCAGCAATTGACTTGATAGCGGATGGTAATTTCGCTAACCCCAACGAACTAATCGCTCGTTACGGGCTCGATTTATCACAACCAATCGTGCTTTTTACCCAACATTCGGTGACGACCGAATTTAGTGATGCAGACACACAGATTAAACCGGCGCTTGAAGCTCTCAGGAACCTAGCAGCCGAAAACATTCAAATTATTGCTACATATCCAAATAATGATGCTGGAGGGCGCCGCATCATTCGCGAGCTGGAGAAACTCATCGATCAGGGCCACGCAAATATTCAGCTGCATCGTTCTCTAGGTCGATATAATTATCACGGTGTTCTTGGATTGGCGTGTAATCCCGACCTGCAGGTGGCCTGCGTTGGCAATTCTTCTTCAGGCATCAAGGAAACACCGGCATTCGGCTGCCCCACAGTCAATATCGGATCACGTCAGGAAGGTCGTCTGCGGGCCGACAACGTGATCGATGTAGGCTACAGTGCCGCCGAAATAGAAAGCGCCATCCTGCGCTGCTTTGGCGATTCCGACTTCCGAACTACCTGCCAGACAACCCACAACCCCTATGGCCTAGGTGACGCAGGCCCAAAGGTTGCCAACATTCTGGCTAGAGCGGATCTGTCCGCAAAGATTCTACGAAAGAAAATGACTCTTCGAGGCGAAGTAAAGGACGGGTATTTCCGCTGATGGCGACCTGGTTGAAGCCAACATCAACACTTCGTGACGCGGTGCAGTTAATAGAGGATCTGCGCCGAGGCATCGCTGCGGTCACAAATGCAGATGGTCAACTTCTCGGCACTCTGACTGACGGCGATATCCGGCGTTGCATCCTGAATGGCGGCGGTCTTGATACTGCCGTAACCCAAGCAATGAATGCCTCCCCACTTACTGCCGCGGAAGGGACGTCCGACAGAGAAATTATCACGATGTTGCGGGAGCGCGAGTTAGAAGCCGTTCCGGTTATCGATCCCTCTAACCATCTCGTCCGCATTGTCCACCTACGCGACCTGGCCCCCGAAGCCAGTGAAAAAGGCGGCGCAGAGGGATTCGCCGCCGCAATAATTATGGCTGGCGGCGAAGGCCAAAGGCTACGCCCTCTCACTGAGACAATTCCTAAACCCATGGTCGACATCGGTGGTATGCCCCTCATAGAAAGACACGTCCGACATTTAAATCGCGCCGGGATCAACCGGATCTTTATTGCTGTGAATTATCTTGCCGAAAAGATCGAACACCATTTCGACAATAGTCCTATCAACGCGAATATCGACTATTTGCGGGAAGAACAAAAAATGGGGACGGCAGGTGCCTTGTCTCTGCTTCCCGATTTACCAGACGGCCCATTGCTCGTATTCAATAGCGATGTCATCCACGCAGCCGATTACTCAAACTTGCTCCGCTTTCACGGAGAGCATGGCGCGGCGATCACCGTTGCCGCTGTAGAGCATTACATTCAGGTGCCTTATGGCGTCATCCGCGTAGATGATGACCAGCTTGTTGATCTGGAAGAAAAGCCTTCGGAGCGCTTTCTGTGTAATGCCGGTATCTACGTTTTAGGAGAAGCGGCCCGGCCCTATATCAGCACCAATCGCGCTATCGATATGACCGATATTATGCTGGAAATGAAACGCGCCGGTGAAACTGTTAGCGTATTTCCCCTGCATGAATACTGGGCCGATGTCGGCGATTTAGCTGACCTGCAACGTGTCCGCGATGAAATTTGGAAATTGGAAGAAACTCATGTCAGATGAGCTAAGGGGACAGCAGGTTCTAGTCACTGGGGCCGATGGATTCATCGGCAGTCATTTGGTGGAACAGCTCGTTTCGCTAGGCGCAAAAGTCCGCGCTTTCGTTTTCTATAATTCGTGGAATTCAATCGGCTGGCTCGCTGATACACCTTCGTCTGTACGAGAAGTTATAGAGATTTTCCCGGGAGATGTAAGAGACGAGGTGCGTGTACGCGAAGCCGTTGCGGATTGTCGCTATGTCTTTCACCTATCCAGTTTAATTGCCATCCCTTATTCCTATGAAGCGCCGCGTGCCTATGTCGATACCAATATGGTCGGCGCCCTCAATGTCTTACAGGCCTGCAGAGAGTCAGATGACCTGGTCAGAATTCTGCATGTCTCAACATCCGAAGTTTATGGCACCGCACAAACAGTCCCAATCTCTGAGAGCCACCCCTTGGTCGGTCAATCTCCGTATTCAGCAACCAAGATCGGTGCAGATGCGTTAGCGGAATCATTTCACCGTTCATTTGGCGTGCCTGTCGTAACGGCTCGTCCCTTCAACACCTACGGACCGAGGCAAACGGCACGAGCTGTAATCCCGACAATTGCGGCGCAGCTTTTATCCGGGGAGTCAGAACTTCATCTAGGTGCACTATCCCCGACGAGGGATTTTAATTTCGCGACCGACACTGCGGACGGCATGATTGCATTGGCGACTTGCGCGAAAGCAGAAGGACAGACCGTCAATATCGGTAGCGGTGAGGAATGGTCGATCGAGCAAACAGCGCAATTGCTGATGGAGATATGCGAGCGCAAGGTCAATATCGTTACTGAAGAAGACCGATTACGCCCCGAAAAGAGCGAGGTAAACCGTCTCCTCGCTGACAACCGACTGCTACGCGAGCTAACCGGGTGGAAATCCCGTGTGCTTTTCCATGATGGTTTGGTTCAAACTGCTGACTGGATCCGAGACAATTTGGACCACTTTGATCCAGCACGTTACACACGATGAATATTCTGTTCCCAACCCAGTCGGGTGGCTTGCAGATGTTTCACCTACTTGGACAAGCCCTGAAAGATCGAACAGAAATCGACCGATTGGGCTTTACGGTGGCTGACCGCTGGTATTACTCGAATTGGATTAAAGACAATCAGGATTTCGAAAACTCCAACCATCTAATCACCCAAGAATGGGATATCACCACCAACCGCCATGCTCCGCCAGATATGGTGAAGCTCGCTAAATATGAAAAAATGTTGGCGGGCCCGAACGATGCGGGACCCGGTCTGTTTGGTGCCGTCGTCGCCGACCGGCGATTGCTTATGGGTCAGGATTGCTACTATAGCCAGGATTATCGCCGTCGCTTTAGCGATGCAGAGTTACTACGCATCCTGCAGAAAGGGTGTGAAGCAATGGAACAGATGTTTGATGATTTAAAACCCGATCTCGTCGTCGGTTTTGTCTGCGTCAGTATCCTGGAATATCTCGCATTTCTTTTCGCCAAGGCACGAGGTGTCCGATATCTCAACATTCGAACATCACGTATTGGAAACAGAATACTTCTAGCGGACACACATCGTGACCCAGCCGCGGAAGTCGCAACAGCACTTGCGACGAACAATTTTACCGACACCGATATCAAATTCTCTCGGGAATGGATTCACGCAGCGCGTTTTATAGATGCAAAGTATGAAGGGGTCTCCACTCCCTCAGCCAAGCCTGCACAAAAATTCGGTATTGCCGGCGGGAAGATTGGGGCACCCTTTAGGTTTTTAAAGCGGCTAAAAGAATACAAAGCCTGTGGTGCGGCAGAAGACAATCATTCGCCTGGGCTCATTCGCCCTACAATATTCAAACTACTTATCAATCCTATGAGAGCCCGTAAGGCGGAACGGACTCTTCGACCAACCTATATTACAGCCAAAGAGTTAAAAGAAACGCGATATGCGATTTTCCCACTGCACACCGAGCCCGAAATGTCGCTTCTGCTCTATGGTCGTCCCTATGTAAATCAAATTGAGTTACTGCGCGCCATCGCGTTAAGCCTACCTGCCGATATGATTCTCGTCGTAAAAGAACACCCTTGGATGGTCGGCAAAAGGTCAATTTCCGCGTATCTAAAAATGCTTAATATCCCGCGCCTACGCTTGGCTGCTCCAGAACTAACTGTCAGAACCCTAATCGAAGGTGCCGCTTTATGTTGCGTACATACCGGGTCGTCTTGGTGGGAGGCCGCTGTCTTGAAAATACCGGTGCTCGCTTTAGGGCCGATAATGGGTGAGCTTCTTCCGGAAGACATGGTGCGTCGCTGCCACGATTTCACACTCTTACCCGAAACCATTGCGACATTGCTTTCAACGGCAAAACATCAGGAAAAACAATTGGAAGACCTCGTTGCAGCAATAAGTGCGTGCACAATCCCAATAAACCTCTATACTGGATTACTCGAACGAGCCGCCTATCGCACGGAAGAAATCGATCGCGATCAAGAGCTCGCACGCATGGCAGATTTCATTCTCAAGAGAATGAACGAGGCCAATCAAAGCGCGCCTACGAATCTACAAGCCGGGTCT
>Ga0055584_100000119_pt1 | contig 73289 bp, 76 predicted proteins | sample OSDHelmetaG_FD_58716 | JGI IMG/M metagenome (GOLD analysis project Ga0055584, IMG submission 58716) | Pelagic marine sediment microbial communities from the LTER site Helgoland, North Sea, for post-phytoplankton bloom and carbon turnover... | ecosystem: Environmental > Aquatic > Marine >... | reverse complement strand
TTTTTTCCGTAATATGGTTATGAGCGGTCGATCAGTATCTAAAACTATTTTTATGTCGCACTACGGCCGAGACGCAAACGCGACGGCAAATACACCGCGATGACCACAAAGATTGCCGCAAGTACAATACCAATCAGTTCGCCCGAAATGCTATCGACGAGGGCGGGGTATTTTGTTTCGGCTATCTTCCCGAGCGTGACTTTCCCACCAGCGATATTTTCGAGCGCGCCAGTAGCCGCGACAGTGGCATAACTCAACATATACGCCGCAGCGCCAACCAATCCACCGACCACAAACACCATTGCATCCTTGCGGCCGGTCGCTGCAGCGGTCAGGCCTGTGCCGGGACAGAAACCCGAAACCGCGAATCCAGCTCCCAGCAATAGCCCGCCGACAAAAACACCGAGATGGGCCGATTTAACCGACATGTTGCCAGCATCAACGACGCCAAAAAATTGACCGCCAAACATTAGGAATGACGCGACGCCAATAGCCAACAAAATAGTTTTCATCAAATGCAGGTCACTCAAATTCAGCATTCGAATGATATAATTAGGATTTGTAGCGCCGACACGGTCGAGCGTGAAACCAAATGCGGCTCCGATCACAATGGCGAGAATGATAGTTGTCATGGCCTAGCCCTCCTTCTTAAACAGCATCAGCGCGAGTGGAATGCCCGCAAGAAAGGCTCCAGCCGTAAAAATATAACCGGACAATGCTGTTTGCATTATACCGCTCATCATATGACCGGATGTACAGCCGCCGGCTAAACGCGCACCATATAGAACAACAAACCCAGCCAAGAACGCTGCTAGATAGCGTTTATTGGAATCATCGCCGAAATTATTTCGCCAAACCGGCGGCATAGCGCGTTCCTCCTTCGAAATGCCGCCCCTCAAATTTGCGGACAATGCCGCGCCCGCCAACATCGCTAGAACAAAGATGAAACTATAATTGAATGGCTCAGCAACAGATTTTGCATACTTGCCGCCGCTCTTATTCAGATAGGGGTTGGTGCTTTTATAGCCACTTTTTGCTGTATCGGATTTGACAACAACCTCAGAGCTTACCGCGTTCCAGAGTATGCCATCAAAAATAACAAACTGCGTCGAAACCCCTATCGGTTTTACTAAAAGCACGGCCGAAAAAAAGACTAGTCCGAGCAATATTCCGCCTTTTTGCCAAGAAAGTATCATCGTGTTGCTCCCTATCTATCGACTTGCCAAAATCAGCTAATAAAGCTTAACGAGTAGTTGCTTTCGATACATTGATTCATATCAAGTGGCGCACGCGACCCGATGAGGTCAGTGCGGCAGACCCCTTTCTCAAATCGAAAGGGCTAACCTCAAGCGCATTGCTCGTGGAGCAAGAATCACAAAGTTAAAGCTGAACGACCAACCGTGTTGCCGGTGGTGGGGCGCGGTATGAGAGCGTGAGCCAAGTCTTTCGATTGTTTGCCTGTATAGGCGCCAATTATCGGAACGGCGTATTGATTGAGATCAAGGCAATTTAGCTAGATATCTTTAGCGTTTGTAATTCCGGGCACCGTTGAAAGCAGGAGGTTTAAGTGAGTAAAGATTTCGCAGAAACAGCCCACGATGTCGTGACAGGTGTCGGCTTGCTACGCGATAGCGCACCCGACGCCATGAAAGCATTTGCTGATCTAGCGACCGCTTCGACGGCCTCGAATGCGATCGACACAAAGACGAAAGAACTAATGGCACTTGCGATTGGAATTGCGGTCCATTGCGATGGTTGCATCGCTTATCACACAAAAATGGCGCACCAGCATGGGGCCACACGCAAAGAAGTTTCGGAAACGGTCGCTTTGGCAATTTATATGGGGGGCGGCCCGGCAGCAGTCTACGGCGGCGATGTCCTGCGTGCCTACGATAGTTTCAGTGAAGCGAGCTAAATACCAAATTTCAACGTCGCAAATGAATTTCTAAACCTCGCACAAAGGAGCTGGTACGATGGCCAGAAACGAGAAAACCTCAAAGGCAGTAGCGTCCAAAGCTGGAAAGATTTTGCGCAACCCAAAATCATCGAAAGCCGCCAAAAGTGTCGCTGCGTCAGCGCTAACTCAAGCCCCGGATCGCAAAACCAGTTCGCGAAAGAAAAAACCTTAGGGCTATCAGCGGCATTTTGAAAAAACCGACCCGTTAGACAACGGTCAACGTGTCACGCTTACACAGCATTGTGTCTCCGACCCACAAGTTCCTGACCGGGGATCAGGCATATCGTATTGAAAAGCAAGCAATTCAGAAAAACACTTCCTTTCTTAAAACAAAGCCCCGTCGCCAGGGGTGAGCAACGGAGCCAGGGAAGTGTAGCTTGATAATAGGACCACGGCTCCCACAACACCTTGATCTAGGTCATATGGCCACGCACGTAGCGGTGCCCAGCAGATGGGCGAGCAGTGATTGATCCAAATCAAGACGCTCCTCACGCCAACGGGCTAGTTTGGTCCTGAAAATCAGTCGAAGGTCAATTTGAATGTCGAAAATACTACAGACATTGCACCAAGAAATTTTTGAGACAGCGACGTCGCTCAATTTTCTGGAGTGCGAACTACACCGTTTCAATGCGGGACAAAGTGTCGATCACGGACTGATGAACCTTATCGTTCAAAACCTTACCGAATACCCGGAACGTTGCCGCCATTTACTGGAGGATTTGATTATCGAGCGCCTTGAGGACAGGCATAGCGACACATTGAGTTCAATCTGCGATCTGCGTGCTGAACATAGAGAACTCTCGAAGAAACTGCAGCGCGCCGATGAGTTGGTCGAAGTGGTCTGTCACTCGATTCCGTTGGAAGTCGCCACGTCCAATAATGCAGTGCGCCAATTTCTCGATTTTCAGCCGCATACAGTTAATGAACGGCCTATTCGCATTTATTAAGGATGCCACAATGGCAATACGCACGAATGAATCGACCGTCACCTTCCAAAATTCTTTTGTCCTCCAGGGATTTGGCGACGAACTGCCAGCTGGAACCTACCGCATCGAAGTCGACGAAGAGGTTTTGGAAGGTATTTCGTTTTTAAGCTATCGCAGCGTGAAGGTCGTTATTTGGATTCCGACTAAATCTAAATTCGCACGCATGGTGGTGGTTGATCCAAAAGAATTCACTGCAGTGTTGGCACACGATAAGGGATTGCGACCGCTCCTCATAGCTTCTGAGCTCAGTTACGGGCGACCTGAATGCGGCGTTAGTGGAATGGGTAGTGCAATACCGTATCTCAAATCCCGTTAAGTATTTATTCGAGGTTAGGGAGCCGAGCGCCACTCTCCGGTATGTTTCCGAATCCGTCATGAGAGAAGTCGTTGGAGATCGAACTGTCGACGAGGTCATTACCATCGGCCGACAGGAGATCGAAACCGAAGCACTCACAAAGATGCAGGCCCTATCAACCAAATATGCGATGGGGATCAGCATCGATCAGGTGCAATTGAAGAATATCAATCCGCCGAAACCGGTGCAGGAATCGTTCAACGAGGTCAACCAAGCCCAACAGGAAAAAGAGAAGCTAATCAACGAGGCGCGCCGCGATTACAATAAGGTGATCCCTCTGGCTGAAGGCGAAAAGGACCAACGCGTTCGCGAAGCGGACGGCTACCGGCTCAAGCGGATCAATGAAGCTGAAGGCGATGCGGCCCGTTTCAACGCATTGTTTACGGAATATAGTAAAGCCCCAGAAGTGACGCGGCGGCGAATTTATATCGAGACGCTGCAGGAAGTTCTCCCTGGAATAGACTCCAAAATCATTGTGGATGAGCAAACGCGCGGCATTCTGCCGTTGCTTAATCTCGATACCAAGACAACGAAAGCAGTGCGACCATGAATAAATTTATTCAGCTAGGGATCCCGATAATCATCGTTGCCGGCGCTTACGCTGTCGCGAATTCGATCTACGCCGTAAACGAAGTCGAACAAATGATTATCACGCAATTCGGAAAACCTGTCGGAAAACCGGTAACTTCCGCAGGACTAAAGGTGAAATTGCCGTTCGTGCAGGAGGTCAACCCAATTGATAAGCGCGTACTCGAATGGGACGGCAGCCCCTCGGATATGCCGACTAAAGATAAACTTTATATTTCGGTCGACCTCTTCGCCCGCTGGCGCATTACCGACCCACTCCAATATTTTTTGCGATTGCGAGATGAACGCAGCGCCCAGTCGAGGCTTGATGATATCTTGGGAAGTGAAACTCGCAACGCCGTGGCGAAACATGAACTCATTGAAATCATTCGCACGACCAAGGATCGAGTGCCATTGCGCGACGCCCTGCTGACTGAAGCGGAGCGAAAGCTGAATATGGGTACGCTCGTGCCTATCCAGAAAGGCCGGCAATTGGTCGAGCGGGAAATTTTTGCTGCCGCCGCGGAAAAAGTTCGCGTTTTTGGCATTGAATTGCTCGACATCCGATTCAAGCGGATCAACTACAATGAAAGTGTACGCCCTAAGATTTATGACCGTATGATTAGTGAACGGCGGCAAATCGCGGAACGATTTCTGTCGGAGGGCAATGGCGAAGCCGCGCGCATTCGAGGTAACCGGGTGCGAGATTTAAATAAGATACAATCCGAAGCATACCGCGAGGTTGAAGAAATTCGCGGATTGGCGGATGCGAAAGCCACCGAAATTTACTCCAAAGCGTATAACCAAAGCGCCGGAGCCGTTGAATTCTATGAGTTCACACGGACGATGCAATCCTATCGGTCGATTATCGCCAAAGACACGACATTGGTCCTTTCAACCGACAGCGACATCTTCAAATTTCTAAAGGGGATGAATCCCGAGGCACAGGTCGTGCCGAGGCAATGAGGAAATTCAGGCGGATGAGGTTTTCGACAAAAATGTCCAGCGAGGCTGGCAACATCTCAGTTTGTCCATCGAGAGCTAGCGGTCATCCCCCACGAAGTAGTCAGCATTTAACGTTATGCCTCAGTTGTGCCGCCAGTATTGGGACCGATTTCGCGAACCGTGTTTAGCATTTTCTCAAACAAACTTTAGGAGCGAACATGCAGCTTTTAGTAAACGGTAAACAGATCGATATCGGCGCCTCGCTTCGCGACCATATCGAATACGAACTTCCTCTCACGGTCGAAAAATATTTCGAGAACCCGACTGATTCCCAGGTAACAATTTCTAAAGACGGATCGGGTTGTCGAAGCGACGTCAGCGTACATGTCGGTAAGGGCATTGTCATTCAAGGGCACGCAACCGCCGGCGATGCGAGGGCAGCCTTCGACATCGCCACCGCTCACGTGGGTAAACGTTTGCGCCGTTACAAAAGGCGTTTGCGGGATCATCACAAGAAGTACGACCCGAAAGTCGAACGAGCTGTCGCTCGGAATTTAGTGCTGGCGGTTGAACCGGACCAACCCGAAGTGACCGAACCGGTGGATGCGCCTGTTGTCATCGCAGAAATGGAAACAACGATTGAGGAACTAACCGTGGGTGAAGCGGTCATGCGAATGGACTTGGCAAATATGCCCGCACTTTTATTTCACAATAGCGTCCATGGCGGCCTCAACCTCGTTTACTATCGCAAGGATGGGAATATTGGTTGGATCGACCCAAAACCAGCGCTGTGAACACAAGCGGAATCCATAGGGTGTTTCTTTTCGACCGCTCTTGATGCAAATCAAAGCGAAATTTCCGATCTCCCTTAGCATACGCATTGGCGTGTTTTGCGGAGGAAGCAGATATGTCGTTCAAAAGTTTGCTGGTTCACGTAGATCAATCCGACGGTATTGAGGATCATCTTGCTGCCGCCTTTTCTTTTGCCGTTAAGCATGACGCTCACGTGGCGGGGCTTGGTGTTTTCGACGAATTTCAATTTACCCATTCTTTCGCCGTCTCAATGCCTGGCGATGAGGCCCAGGTTTTTAAAAAGCGGCGCCTTGAGAGGTACGAAGAAATCAGGCACTCGTTTGAGAAAATAGCAGCGGCCAATCATTGGAAAGGTCGCAGCGATTGGGTTGTCGTAAATGATGATCCTATCAAAACATTAGACAATTATAGCCGTTACCATGATTTAGTGATTCTGCGTAAGCCAAGCGAAGAGTTTCTCAATATGACGAGTTTACTCGATTCCCTAGTGCTCAAATCCGTTCGGCCTTTACTGCTATTGCCCAGAGACCGTCGGGCCGGGTCGGTCGGCAAGAACGTTCTCATCGCCTGGAACGGTGGCCGCGAAGCTGCGCGGGCAATCACCGATGCTCTTCCCATCCTCAGGCTCGCTAATACCGTGACAACGGTATCGGTAAACGCACAAAAGGATAAAGAGCTTCCGAATTTCGACATGACATTATTTTTGGAGCATCATGGCGTTAAGGTCGGCACCTCCAAAGCGATCAGCGTGGAAAAGCGAGATGTGACTGTCGGCTACGCAGTGCTCGACCAAGCCGCTAGATTAGCAGCCGACTTAATTGTCATGGGGGCCTACGGACATTCCCGGTCCCGGGAGTACCTACTGGGTGGTGTCACTAATCATTTACTCAAATATTCAACCCTACCCGTCTTAATGGCACATTAGATAAGGCCAGCTGCAACCGGCCCAAATTAAATTTGGGGCGCGTCCGTTAAGGACGCTCGCTTTTTTCCAAGTCCTGTGGCGACAACACAACAATAGTACCGCCTGCGGCGCCGGTACTTTTGTTGATTTTTTTGGCCTTATACATGGCCTGATCAGCGACGCTGATAATCTCATCAACATCGAGTGCAAATTCCGGATAAAAAACCATGCCGAAGCTACCCGAAACTTTAAAAGTGTTGCCGCCATATTCGATAGGCGCTTCCAAATGTTGCATTACCTTCTCAGCAATCATGGTCGCATTACCGCGGTCTTTAAAATCTTCAAGAACCACGATGAACTCATCGCCGCCCCAGCGGGCGGCGGTGTCTGTTTTGCGGACGGCATTCTCGAGCCGCTGAGCGACTTCAGCCAAGACGGCATCACCGGCCTCGTGCCCAAAATCATCATTCACTGGTTTAAAGTCATTGAGATCGATCAGCAAAACGTTTACTTCCGATTCCCGGCGCTTAGCACGCTCGAATGCGCTGGTCATCTTTTCGATCAAAAGCCTGCGATTGGGGAGGCCGGTGAGTTCATCATAAAACGCCGCCTTGCGAATTTGCGATTCCGCATCAACGCGTGCGAGCACATAGCGCATGCAACGTTCAAAAATTTCCGGTGAAACGCGGCCTTTCTCCAAATAATCATAAGCGCCGAGCTCCATAACTTGTACGTCCGAATCCAAACTCGACGCAGAGGTAAGAACCACGACCGGCACCTCACATCCGATTTCCTTCATACCCGATATCACATCAAGCGCGGATTCGGGCCCTAAGTAATAGTCGGAAATGACGACGTCGAAATCGTCTTCATCCAGTAATTTCTCAGCCGCCGACCAATCGCTAGCAAACTTCAGAGTGTAGGTCTGGCTTCAGAGTGTAGGTCTGGTTGGGAATTTGGCCGATGATTCCCGTGAGCAATACGCAGTCTTCCGCATTGTCTTCAATAATCAGGATTTTAACGGTCTCTCGACCGCCGCCCGCACGGCTTTCCATAATTCCGCTTTCACTGTTTACCGGTTCCCGGCGTAGCGCAGGGAGATATCATCAACCTCAAAAGGATACAATCTTACCGCCAGAGGGACGAGCTATTCCGTCCGCACGACCAACCCACTGCATTGACCAACCATGACCTTGACGCCCTTATCGGTCTCCACCCAAACTTCGCATTCGACACGCATTTTATCGTCACCTTCAGGGGTTTTGCTTGAAACGATGCCTTTCGCAGTCACCAAATCATCGACACCGGCAGACCGGCGCGTCACCACCGAACCCTTGCCGCCGACGATCCATCCGTCATCGAAACAAAGCATCATCATGCGTGGAATAACGCCAAAAATGCGCGAGCCAACGGCAATCGGTTTATCGAGCCCTTCACGGGCGGCGGCATCCGGGTCGGTGTGGATTGTATCAATTTCCCCATCATCGGTTTTGACCCGGTTCAGGTCGAGACCTAGTTTTCGTGAAACCGGCGGCAGCGTATAGCCGATGGGCGTGTCTTCCGTGATAATTGCCATAACCCGCTCCCTCTAGATTCGTTCCGGCTTCGGGCCGCCATCGACGCCAACCCCTTCGCGGGGCGCATCGCGTTCGATGATATCCATGCATTGAACACGCGACGCAAAAAACACCAGCGTCCCCTCTTCATCATGGGCGAAGGTGTCCCACCGCATAAATTCGCGATTGCGCTTGATGTACTTGTCGGCAATTTTACCGGAGATGGTGAGCGTTTGCCCCAGCTTGATCGCTTTCAGGTATTCAAAGTCATGCTTATAGCTAACACCACGGATATTGTAGGTGCGGCCCAACAACCAACGCGGCGGGCGAGACTGAATCTGTGGCGGTGCAATCGGTCCGCCCCAGGGCGAATCACTGACAAACCATTCGTGCCAATGCTCGTCCAATAAACATTGCCGCTCGATATCTCTTTCGGTGACGGTCCACTCGAATGAGCCCAAATCTTTACCGACTTCAATTTCTTCATAGGTCGTGCGCTTGCCGGTAGCGTCTTCCGCCATACGAATTTTGCTTGGTTTCGCCAATTTGGCCTCCCCTATCCGTCATTCTTTTTTAGTATATCGTTCGCCTTGGCTTCGCCCCAGCCAAGCCAGTCTTGCAATACATCAGCTGTGTTTTCGCCCAATGTTGGCGGTCGCGTGATTGCCTCATTATAGGCCGGGTCCATCAAGGGAGCGCCAACCGTCCAGACCTCACCGTCCAACGGATGTTCTCGGGAGGTCAATTGGTTCCGATGCGCAACCTGTTCGTGATCCAGTGATTCGCGATAATCGTGAACATGGATGCAGGTGGTATCTTCCGCATCGAAACGCGGCATCCAGTCCGCCTGATCACGCTCGGCAAACCGTTTTCCCACCATTTCGTGGATTTCCACCCGATGCTCCTGACGCTTCTGCATCGTGTCGTATTTCGAGTTCTCTGCCCATTCGGGTACTTCAAGCGCCCGACAAAGCGCTTCCCAACGCTTATTGTTGCTGCAGTGGAGGATAGTTGGCCGTTTGTCTTTAGACAGAAAAACTTCCGATGGCACCCGGAACGGATTTTGATTGCCGACCCGTTCGGTGACAATGCCAGCCTGTAGCGTTTCCGCCATACGGCACCCGAGCACATAAAGCATAGCCCCTTGCATACTCACATCCAGATGTTCGCCAGACCCGCTCGCGCGCGCCTTCAACAAAGCCGTCACGACCGCGAACGCGCCATACATGCCCGCTACAGTGTCGGTCAGCGGGTAGCCTGCCATCATCGGCGGCCCGTCTTTTTCACCAGTGACACTCATGACGCCGGAGACGGCTTGAATAATAGGGTCGATGGCGGGCCGGTGCGCATAAGGACCCGTCTGGCCAAAGCCGGAAATAGAGCAATAGACCAGCTTCGGGTTGACCTGCCGCATCGCCTCGAAGCCGAGCCCAATCCGATCCGCCGTGCCGGGTTTAAAGTTCTCCACAACCACATCGGCTTTGCGAATGAGATCGACGACGGCGGCATGTTGATCGGGATCCTTCAAATCGAGCGCGATGCTGCGCTTGGTATTGTTCACGGAGTTAAAATAATCCGGGTGATCTTCCCGGCCTTCATAACCCGGAATATTGCGAAGCGAATCCCCCACGCTGGGTCGTTCCACCTTCACCACATCCGCGCCCATATGGGCCAACATCATCGTGCAAAACGGCCCCGAGATAACGTGCGTGAAGTCGACGACACGGACGCCGTCTAGTGGAAGCAACCCTGACATTGCGCTTACTTTCTAATCCCGGTCCGCCAACGGCAAATAAACCTTCTCACCGCGACGTATAGAAAGCGTCACCGCGTCGGTCCATTCCATATATTTAGTCGCCGTGGTGAAGTCGGTCAGCTTGACCTCTTCCTTGCCGCGGATAGCGTTGATGAACTCTTCCTCGACACGCCAAGAACCCTGCTTCGATTTCGGAATATTCACCCGTTTGACGCCCTTGTCCTTGCGCTTGCCCGCATGGACTTCCAGCTTGCCGCCATGTTTCTCGAGTACCGAGATCGTGCCTTCGGTGCCGAAGATATGGCATTCGATGCTCATAGGTGAATGGCCGAGCACGGAGGAAATACTGTAGCGCATGGTGCCGCCCTGCTCCATTTCGCAGATGCAATCCACATGATCAGGAATGGTCATTTGCACACGGCTCTTATCTGCCCCCACGCGATGTTTAACCACGCTTTGGCCAAGCGCTTGCACTGATTTCGCCGTGCCGACCCAACGCATCATCGCCTCATAAAGAATACCCATGGCCATGATGTTGTTCCCGGAATATTCACGCTCATAGCGCCAATGCATCGGTGAATCTTCTTTCGGAAAGGTGCTGCCGGTATTGACCCGCGCATCGACCGATATCAAATCACCGATATAGCCCTTGCCCATCATATCCATGATCGTGCGATCTATGCCGAATGTCCGCGGCGATGGGACGATTTGCGCCACCTGGCGCGGATAATCCATGGACGCTTTCAGCATGCGATGGGCTTCGGCGGAATTCATCGCCATCCGCGCCTCACACAGCACATGCTTGCCATGATCAAGCGCGCCGACCGCCAATGTCTCATGCATATAAGGCCAGGTGCCGATGCAGACCGCATCGATAGTCTCGTCTTCAAGTATCTCCAGCCAGTCCTTACAAACTTTCTCCACACCGAACGCATCGGCAATCTTGCGGCCCGAAGCCACCGAGCGGTTCGCCACCGCAGCCAACTCAACGCCATCTATTTTTTTGAAGCCCGGGATGTGCCGGCTCCGCATATTGCCGCCGGCACCGATAAGACCGACACGAATTGGTTTGATCGCCATGACGAAGTCCTTCCCTAAGAAATGATATTTGGCGCGATTATAGGCCTCTCAGCGCCTTTGGGAATGGGCAAAGGGCGTGCTGCTGACAAATCCCTGACTTCAGGTACACTGGCCCCATCATGACCACACTTGTATTCGGCGGCACAGGATTAATCGGAACGGGCATAGTCGCGCAGCTTTGCGCGGAAGGAGCACCTGTGGCGGTTGCCGCGCGCCGCCCGCCTGATGAAGGCGAATTATTAGATCTAACGGGCCAATACTCTTTCCACGAAGGCGATATTACCGATCCCGGTTATGTCTCCGCCGTTGTTCGCGAAACCAAACCGACCAGCATCATCCATTTGGCCGCCATGTTAATCGGCGGGTGCGAGAAAGATCCGGCGGCAGCGCACGAGGTCAATGTAAACGGAACGATGCATATTCTGCGCGCAGCGGCGGAAGCCAAGATTAAGCGTTTCGTATTCGCTAGCACCATCGCCGTCTATGGCGGCGGCGATGGGCCGTTCGAAGAAAGCATGGACCCGAGCACACGCTCGGTCTATGGCGCCAGCAAATTCTATTCGGAAATTTCCGGCCGCCGCTTCGCCAAACAGCACGGCATCTCTTTTGTGGCGCTCCGCTATTCGGGCGTTATCGGGCCTGCGGCAGTAAAGGGCGAAGGCATGGCAGCAACCCGAGACAAAATTAAAAACACCGTCGATGGCAAGGATGTTGAAATCTCAATAGTCTCCGGCGATGAGCGAACCCAATACACTTATATAACCGAAGCGGTGGACGCGACGCTGGCTGCACTCCGCCATCCGAACCCGAAGTACCCGGTCTACAATGTCGCCGGGCCGGATGGAAATTGCGTCAGTTTCAAAGAGTACCACGCTCTCATCAAAAGTTTGGTGCCCAGCGCCGGTGACGTTCGGTTTACCGGCCGCGGGATGCGCGGCGGCGGACGAATGGACACCAAACGCATGCGTGAGGATTTAGGCGTAACGCCGACGATCACCGTCGAGCAGGGGCTACGCGAGGAATTGAACGGAAAGGGATTACTGTGACCGACCCGAATTTCATCACCGACAAAGGCCGCAAGCCAAAGCTGATAGCCCCGCCGAATTCCTGCGATACCCATTCTCATGTCTATGGTCCACTGGATCAGTTTCCCCGTACAAACGGCAGCACCCGCCTGGCCACATTGGAAGCCTATCGTGGCATGTTGGCCCGCCTCGGCATCGAGCGCTGCGTGGTCGTCCATTCCTCCGCATGCGGCTTTGACAATTCCGTCACCTTGGATGCAATCGCTCAAATCGGCCAAGACCGGGCACGCGGCATGGCGGTCATCCCGACAGATATCACCAAAGAAGAGCTGCATAAGCTGCATGCGGGTGGCATGCGGGGCGTCCGTGTGTCCGGCCACGGCGCTGAGCTTTCCGCCTTCGACGCAGATAAGATCGCCGCCCAAATCGCCGATCTTGGCTGGGCGCTGCAGTTGCAGGAACCAAGCCCTGGATGGGTGCAGAAAATCGCCCCCATGGCGAAGGAATTACCGATCCCGACCATCTTCGATCATCTCGGCAAAACACCCGTCGAAGAAAGCACTGCCGGTGAAGATTTCCACGCACTGGTGAAGCTGTTGGAGGACAACGATCATATTTGGGTAAAAATCGCTGCTATTTATTCAAATTCGAACGCCGGGCCTCCCAACTATGTAGATGTGGGTGATCGGGTACGCGTTTTAACCGAAACACGACCCGACCGAGTCATTTGGGGCGTCAACTGGCCTCATCCGCGGTTTAAATTCGATGGCATTGCAGAAAGTGCCGATGTGTTGGACCCTTTGCTCGACTGGATACCGGACGAAACGACACGCAAGATGGTATTGGCGGACAATCCGGGCAAGCTCTACGGCTTTGACTCCTGAGGCCTAATCCTTTTTGATCGCATTCATTTTTGATCGCCCTAGGGCGGCAAAATGCTAAAGTTCGTAAAATAAAAATACTCCGGGGATGCGCATGCTCGAAAAGGGCAAAATCTATCTGGGAAAAGGCGACGCGGCCCAGTATCTCGATCTCAAAATAGCTAATCGCCATGGCTTGATCGCGGGTGCCACAGGCACCGGCAAGACGGTCACACTGCGCAATCTAGCCGAAGGCTTTTCCGCCGCCGGGGTTCCGGTGTTTGTCGCAGACGTCAAAGGCGACCTTACAGGCATCAGCACCGCAGGCAGGCATGACGGCAAGCCGTTCCTCGCCAAACGGGCCGAGGCCATTGGCTTTTCGGACCAGTATCAATTCAGCGGCTTTCCAACCCTTTACTGGGATTTATTCGGCGAACAAGGCCATCCGACGCGCGCTACGGTTTCGGAAATGGGGCCGATGATGCTGGCGCGTTTGTTAGACCTCACCGATGCGCAAGAAGGCGTCCTCAATGTGGCCTTCAGCGTTGCCGACGATGAACAATTGATGCTGCTCGATCTTAAAGATTTGCGCGCCATGCTTACGTTCGTTGCCGATCACGCTAAGGACTTACGCGACACCTATGGCAATGTTTCATCTTCTTCGGTTGGCGCCATCCAACGCGATCTTTTGGTCTTGGAAAACCAAGGCGCGGAACATTTCTTGGGCGAACCGGCACTCGACCTGAACGATTTCATCCGCAGCGATTTCAGCGGCCACGGGGTTGTTAATTTGCTGGCCGCCAACAAACTCATGCAATCGCCGAAACTCTACGCGACTTTCCTATTGTGGCTACTGTCGGAATTATTCGAGGAACTGCCGGAAATTGGTGACCCGGACAAACCAAAAATTGTCTTCTTTTTTGATGAAGCGCATTTGCTGTTCGACGATGCACCGGATGCTTTGGTGGACAAGATCACCCAAGTGGTTAGGCTTATCCGATCCAAAGGCGTCGGCGTCTATTTTATCACGCAGAACCCGGCGGATATTCCCGACGACGTATTGGGCCAACTCGGCAACCGCATCCAACATGCGCTCCGGGCCTATACGCCTAAGGAACGAAAGGCGATCAAGGCCGCAGCGGAAAGCTTTCGCGAGAATCCCAGTTTCAAAACCGAGACCGCAATCACGGAACTCGGTATCGGCGAAGCCTTGGTCTCCACGCTCGGGCCCGACGGCGTACCAAGCGTTGTCGAACGCACCTTGATACGCCCGCCATCCTCCCAACTTGACCCACTTACGCCTGAGGCGCTAACGGAAGTCCGAGGTCGCAGTCCGCTCAAAGGTAAATACGACACAATGGTGGACCGTGAATCGGCTTATGAACTGTTGCAAGCACGCGCCGAAGAGCAGGCGAAGCGCAAAGCGGAACAAGCGAAAGTCGACGAAGAGGAAGAAGCGCGCGAGCCGAAACGGCGCGGCCGACGCGGAGATTCATTATGGGAAGCAGCTGCGAAAAGCGTTGTCCGCAGTGCCGGTCGCCAAATCGCCCGACGATTGATCCGAGGTCTGCTCGGTTCCTTATTGCGTTAAAAAAACTAGAAACCGAAAGGGAAGAAAATGAAACTCTATATCACCCCCACGTCGCCTTATAGCCGCCGCGCGCGCATCGCCGTTCACGAAGCAGGCTATGCGGATCAAACTGAAGAAATCAATCTTGCCCCTCTTCCTGAAAATTTGGACACGTTGATGAAGTGTGGTCCTGGCGGCAAAGTGCCGACCCTATTGCTGGATGACGGCACGGCGCTTTCCGAATGCATGATCATTGCGCATTACATGAACGACCTCTCCGACGGAAAGCTCTACCCCACCGACAAAGCAGAGCGATTTGATTGCTTTCGCGTGGAGTCTATTGGCGCCGTCCTCATGGATTCATGTTTCGTCCGCAGCGGACAAAGCCGGCTTGACCCGTCCGAGCAATCGCCGACGGTAATCAAAAAGGAAATCACGCGTTCTAATCGCTGTTATGACGATCTTGAAGAATTAATCGGCCTGCTGGAAGGCAAAACCCATATGGGCGCGCTGACGGTTGCGTCCTCTTTGTCCTACGCAGATTGGCGCGGTGCAGCTGATAACTGGCGCGATAGCCACCCGAAGCTCGACGCCTGGATGAAAGGCATGGAGAGCCATCCGTCCTTTGCAGCGACGGCGCGGCCTGGCGACTGATGGAGGCCTAAAGGGCGGTTGTTACGAGGGCCGCCCTTTCAACGAGAACGACCTGAAAACAAGGGAGGACAGCCGCAATGAAACTTTATGTCTCAGCCGGATCACCCTATAGCCGCCGCGCCCGAATCGCTGTTCGGGAGGCTGGCTTAGGTGATCAAATCGAAGAAGTCGACGCCAACGACCTTCCTGACAGGAAGGGTACGCTCTTGAAGCTAGGCCCTGGCGGCAAAATTCCAACACTTATGCTGGATAACGGAACAGCATTATCGGAAAGCATGATCATCGCTCATTATCTGGATCGCCTATCTGGTGGAAAACTCTATCCAGCTGACGAATTCGCATTAGCCGATTGTTACCGTGTGGAAGCAGTTGGTGCGGTACTCATGGATTCGCTGCATGTGCGATCCGTGCAAGGCCGGCTTGATCCGTCGGAACAATCGCCAAGATACATTAAGAAAGAATCAGGGCGCTGCGGGCGATGCTACGACACGCTAGAATCCATGCTCGGTTTGTTAACAGGCCAAACCCATTTCAGCGCTCTCACCGTTGCCGCATCCTTGTCTTATGCGGATTGGCGCGGTGCCGCCGACAATTGGCGGGATAGCCATCCGAAGCTTGATGCCTGGATGAAAAGCCTGGAGAGCCACCCTTCCTTAGCCGCAACGGCCCGGCCGGACAGCTGATCTCCGGGAAACAGCAAGCATATGAGTGATAATTCCAATCTGGGTGTTCTCGGCACCCGCTTCCGGGCCGCATGACAAAATTACTGGGGAAGTAATGGTTAAAACCGGCGACATGCATCTAGAGGCACTTCGCGACGGGCGCAACGTTCTTTTTAGAGGGACCCGGGTTGAGGACGTCACAGCACACGACGCCTTCAAAAACGCCGTTGCATCTGCCGCCGCCCTTTACGACTTTCAAGCCAAGCACCTAGAGGAAATGACTTTTGCCTCGCCCGCCACTGGCGAGCTTGTCAACAAAGCGTGGCAACTCCCCAAAACCTATGACGCGCTATTGAACCGCCGCCAAGCATTGGAGAAATGGGCCGCGCTCCATTACGGCTTTATGGGTCGCTCGCCGGACCATGTAGCGTCGTGCATCAGCGGCATGATGATGGGGATCGAAACCTTCGAGGCCTACGACAAGGACCGCGCGGGCGCACTTCGCGATTACTATGCCTATGCACGAGACCAAGACCATTTCCTGACCTATGTGATTATGAACCCCCAGGCTGATAGGTCGAAGCCGGCGAGCGAACAAAATTCCAAGTTTTTAAGTGTCGCCGTGGTGGATGAAGATCAATCTGGCCTCACCGTGCGCGGCGCAAAAATGCTTGGCACGTCGGCGATCATGGCAAATGAAGTGTTGGTCACCTGTATCCAACCATTGCAGCCGGGCGACGAGAAACACGCGCTTTCCTTCGCCATTCCCATTGCGACCAAAGGGCTGAAAATTCTCTCACGCAAATCCTACGAAGAAGCCGCCCCGTCGGTTTTCGACAACCCATTGTCCAGTCGATATGACGAGAACGACGCTGTTCTTTATTTCGATGATGTCAAAATTCCATGGGAACGCATCTTTGTGAACCAGAGCATCGAGATGTGCCAAAAACAGTTCCACGGCACGCCGGCGCATGTGTTTCAGAACTACCAATCGCAAATCAGGCTCGTGGTCAAAATGCGATTTCTAGCAGGCCTGGCCCATCGCACCGCCGAGATCAACGGCATTATTGGTTTCCCACAAGTCCGCGAAATGCTCGGTCAATTGGCAGCTGATGTGGGGCTGGTTGAAGGGTTGCTTTACGGCATGGAAGCCAAAGGTCAAATGGCGGGCGATTTTTACGTGCCGGACCGTCAGCTTCTGTACACGGCGCAAGTTCAAACACAGGCGCTCTACACCAAGGTTAACACCGCACTGCGTGAATTGGCCGGTGGCGGCATGATCATGTTGCCGTCCGGCGCTGAGGATTTCGACAACCCTGAAATGGCCGATCTCATCGGCAAAACCCAACAATCGCCTGCTGCCTCTTCCGAAGAACGAGTGAAATTCTTTAAGCTTGCCTGGGATGCGGTGGGTTCCGAATTCGCCTCACGCCATGTGCAGTATGAAATGTTTTACGCAGGTGCGAGTTTCGTTACTAAAGGACATGCTTATCGCACGTTTGATTGGGACGGCTCGGCGGACTTAGTGGATGATTTGTTAAAATCCACACCAGGACCCAGGAGTAAATAATGACACCCTACACCTACCCTTATCTGACTATCCCGAACGCCAGGACAAGCCGCGCACCTTGGGGCGTACCATGGTGCATAATCCCGGCATCGGCACCGCATTCCTAAAAGCGGTGTTGGAAACAGGTCGTTTGGTTCATGCTAGAAATGGGTACAATGATCAATTTGGGTAATTTGGAACCTAACGACGCGATAGAAATCGAACCTTTACGACGCGGCATTGGCCGGGCGGTCGACAACGCAATTTACGGACCCTATTTAAACAATAAGTAACGACGGTAAAATGGATTATACCACTCTCGGAAAAACCGGCTTAAAGGTCAGCGTCGCCGGTCTCGGCACCGGCGGGAACAGCCGTTTGGGTCGCAAAACAGGACGAAGCACCGAAGAATCCGTTGCGATCATTCACGCAGCGGTCGATCTCGGCATCAATTTCATCGACACGGCAGAAAATTACGGTACCGAGCCCATCGTTGGCGAAGCCTTAAAATCGATCCCACGCGATAGCATCGTGCTCGCCACGAAAACCCATATGAGCGACAAAGACGGCATGTGGTCCGGCGAGGAAGTGGTGCGTCATTTGGAGGGCTCTCTACAGCGGCTGGGTGCGGATTATGTGGACGTGTTTAATCTCCACGGGGTCAAACCAGACGAATATGACCACACTATGAAAGAAGTGGTGCCTGCCCTCCTGCGCGAAAAAGAGAAAGGCAAACTTCGTCATCTCGGTGTCACCGAAGCCGCCGCCTCGGACCCGGGGCACGCCATGCTTAACCGCGCGACACAAGACGAAGTTTGGGAAGTGTGCATGGTTGCCTTCCATATGATGTGTCAGAACGCGCGCACACAAGTTTTTCCAAACACGCAGAAAAACGGTGCCGGCACATTATTAATGTATGCGGTACGCAGTATTTTCAGCGACCCGGAATATCTAGTGGAGACACTAACCGCACTCGCAGAAAACGGCGATATTCCAAGTGAGTTGAAAACAGGAGAGCCGCTCGGTTTTCTAATAGAAGAAGGCGGTGCAAAAAGCATTATCGATGCCGCCTACCGTTTCGTCCGCCATGAGCCCGGCGTGGATGTGTTGCTGTTCGGTACCGGCAATTTGGATCATTTGAAAACTAATTTGAATTCAATATTATCGCCGCCTTTACCGGAGCAAACCGTTCAGAAGCTGTATGCATTGTTCGGGGCGTTAGAAGGCATCGGCTTGGACTTGCCGATCTTCAAGCAGTAAGTTCCCGCGGTAAATTAGAGGAGTTCGGTATGCCCACAACAAGTAGCAATGTTCATTTTCTCGGCATGGCACCGCGTTTTCTAAACGGTGTTTTGGAAGTGCCCGTCTATCACATGCGAGGCGGCACTTCGACGGGTATAGTCTTATTTGAAGACCATCTGCCAACCGATCTCGCACTCCGCGAAGAGGTTATCAAACGCATCATGGGTGTCCCGCTCGAGGGCGAAGTGAACTCGAACCGACAGATCACCGGTCTCGGGCGCGGAATTCCACAAAGCTGCAAAGTCTTTATTGTTGGCCCATCGGATCGCGAAGACGCTGACATCGACAGCACACTGGCCCAGCTCGCGCCCACAAAGGCAGCAATCGATTGGAGTGTAAATTGCGGCAACATGTCTGCGACCCTACCCATTTTCGCTGACGAAATTGGCTTGCTATCGTTGGAGCCCGGCCGCTCACGGGTCCGTATCCACAACACCAATACAGGCGTCGTCGCTCATGCGCTCGTCGATATGCCAGATGCGGGAGAACCCATGGAAGCAACGACGGAAATTCCAGGCGTTATCGGGGCGTGGCCCGGGGTGCAGTTAGCATTGCTGGAGCCCGTTGGCGCCAAAACCGGCAAACTGCTTCCGACGGGTAATGTGGTCGACATACTGGATGGCGTCGAGACCTCCTGTGTAGACCTCGCGGTGCCTATGGTCATCATTCGTGCTGCCGACCTCGGTAAAACGGCGGCGGAAGCGCCGGAGGATTTGGATGGAGATTCCGAATTTAAGACCAAGATTCAACGTATTTGGGTGGAAGCGGGCCTAAAAATGGGGCTCACAGGCACTGACGGTAAACCCTTAACACCGGAACAATTAGCGGCCAGCGAAACCATTCCGAAAGCCTGCATCATCGCGCCCCCGTCGGACGAAGAAAAGGCCCGAGGCGCGAACATCCGCGTCCGTTACTTCACCCCGCAAGGCGGTCATAAATCATTGGCTGTTACAGGCGGTGCCTGCCTCGCCGCCGGTTGTTTGGTTGCCGGTACGGTCGCCCAGGCATTAGCCGAGGATATTTCCACTTTAGGACCCGACCTAGAGGAACATGAAGTGAAAATGGCCAATCCTGCGGGCATCTTGAAAGCCACGATCGAAGGCGCGCAAGATAAGGACGGCAACATCGTCATGCCAAGCGCGGCGTACGAACGGTCCACACAAATTCTGCTGCGCGGCCATACGCCCATTTACAACGCATCGATTGATTTAACGGCGTTCTACAAAGAAACCGCACAGGCCGCCTAGAAGCCCATTTTCTGTTCGCTCAAGAACTTAATTTCCTCAGGCGTGCTAGTGCGTCCAAGAGCTTCATTTCGGCCCGGAAAGCGGCCAAACCGCTGTATGACGTCATAGTGCCGGTTTGCGAAGTCGAGCGACGATTCGTTGCCGAGCGCACCATACAGCGTCACAGACTTTTCCTGCTCTTTCAGCACTTCTGAATGCTGAAAGGGCAAATACATAAAAATGTTTTGTTGCTGGCCCAAAGACCGGTCGTAGCCAAGCGTTAACGCCGACTTGGCCAACGCCAGCGCCCGCGCATCCCCGGCAAATGATTTTGCCGTGCCACGAAACAAATTCCGCGGAAACTGATCGAGAAGAATGATCAGCGCTAGAAAACTTTCGGCAGTCTCGGCAAATTCATCCAAATTTCCAACCAAGGCTTCTTCTACGTCATCAAAAAATTGCTCTTTGATCGCATCATCGAATGCTTTGTCCGGGACAAACCATTTCGCTTGGCGGCCAGCCTCTTTAGCGTGCGCACCAAACCAAAAATATAAAATTTTATCTATCTGTAACATCTGTCTCGGATTATGATGCTATTTTAGGGTAGATCATAGTACCGCTGAACAAGCGGCATAGAGGGTGGGCATTACACAAAAGGCGTTAAAGAGCCAATTGTTACGTGCCAAAAGGATTAATGAGCCAAGCGCAAACCAACGACCAACCGGTCAGCGAGTCCGACACGGAGGCAGAGCTACGCCACCTGAAGCAGGCCATTCGCGCCATGCGAGACAAGCTCGAAACGCAGCGTTTGGATACCGATGGCGAAGTGCAAAAAGCGGTCGCGCAATCCAACAACGAGAACATACAACTTAAGACCACGATCGCGGCGCTGCGGGATGAATTAGAGACAGCACGGCTTGAAACCAGCGACGAAGTGCACAAAGCCACATCCGCAGCACATGCAGAAATTGGACAGCTAAAAGAAACTATCCATAGCCTGCGTGAGGAAATGGACCGCCTCACTGTCAAATTCGAGGACAAGGTTCAAGATATTGAGCGCACACACCGCGATGAGGTAAAGCAATTGCAGGAAACCGCTTCCGCATTGCGCGATCAAATGCAGGACCAAAATGAGAAGTAGCGCCACCATCACGCCCATCATCCAGGCAACAGGCGCTACTGCGCTCAGCGATGATGAACGGCAACGTCTGCGCCAAGCGGAATTGCTCTTAGCTGTTTCGCAGAAGCTCGCTGCCCTGGAAACACTCGACGAAATGCTGGAAATGCTGATTAGCATTACAACCACCGAACTTGGCGCAGAACGTGGCACGCTCTTTCTAAACGATATAGAAACCGGCGAACTGTATTCGCGCATTGCCCTTGGCAGCCAAACACGGGAAATCCGCCTGATGAATACTGAAGGCATCGCCGGTGCTGTGTTCCACGCTGGCGAAGGGCTAATCATTGAAGATGCCTATGCTGATGAGCGGTTCAACCAAGAAGTCGATTTACAAACCGGTTTTAAAACCAAAAGCATCTTGTGTGCGCCCATCCGAACAGCCCGTGGCGAAATTATCGGCGTTGCGCAAACGCTGAATAAGATTGAAGGTGCCTATACGGACGCGGACCTATTGCTTCTCGAAGCAATGGCGACACAAGCCGCCCTCACTCTACAGTCTAGTATTTCCTTTGAACGGATGAAAAAGGCCCGTGAACAGGAATTAAAATTCCTCGATGTGGTGGCTGACGTTACTTCCGAAATCGAACTTAACAGCATGCTGCAAAAGGTCATGGGCGAAGCGACCGCAATGTTGAATGCGGAGCGATCGACGTTATTTTTAAACGACGAAAAAGCCAATGAATTGTGGTCGAGCGTTGGCGCGGGCTTAGACGCCATCGAAATTCGTTTTCCAAATCATCTCGGAATTGCCGGTGCCGTCTTTGTATCCGGCGATACCATTAACATACCGCATGCCTATGCAGATCTGCGCTTCAATCCCGCATTTGACAAACAGACGGGCTTTTTCACCCGGTCCATCCTTTGTGTACCCGTGGTCAATAAGGACGGCAAAAAGATTGGGGTGACACAGGTATTGAACAAGCGCGGCGGCCCTTTTTCTGACGAAGACGAACAACGGCTCAAAGCCTTTACCGCTCAGGTCTCCATAGGCCTCGAAAATGCCAGCCTCTTCAAAGATGTGCAGAACATCAAAAATTACAATGAAAGCATGCTCCACAGTATGTCGAACGGCGTGATTACGCTGGATGAGGAAGGCAAGATCGTCACCTGTAACGCTGCCGGGCTGAAAATCTTCCACGTGACCGAGGAAGAAATACTCGACCAACCGGCCACAGAATATTTTATCGATCGCAATGCCTGGGTCGCCGAAAAAATCACACGCGTGGCGGAAACCCATGAACCGGATATTTCCATCGATGCTGAGTTGATCATTAACGACGAAAAAGCATCGGTTAATTTGACCGTTCTGCCACTGGTCGGAGAGGAAGATTCCGTCCTCGGCACCATGTTGATGATTGAAGATATAAGCAGCGAAAAACGCATGAAATCAACTATGTCGCGCTACATGGATCCGGGTGTCGCAGATCAGTTGCTTGCTGGTGGTGAGGACGTTCTGGGCGGGCAAAGCAAAGCAGCCACAGTGTTATTTAGCGATATTCAAGGCTTCACCAGCCTAACCGAGGAATTGGGTGCGCAAGGCACAGTTAGTTTGCTGAATGAGTATTTCACTGTGATGGTGGAGTGCATCGAGAATGCCGAAGGTATGCTGGATAAATTCATTGGCGATGCGATCATGGCCTGTTTCGGCATACCACTGGCCCGAGATGATGATGAAGACCGGGCGGTCCAGTGTGCGATCGCAATGATAACCGAATTGGATAAATGGAATACAGAGCGCGGAGACAAAGGCCTTAACCCGGTTAATATGCGCATCGGACTTAATACGGACGAAGTGGTGTCGGGTAATATCGGTTCGCCGAGGCGTATGGATTACACCATCATCGGCGACGGTGTGAATTTAGCCGCACGCCTTGAGAGCGGGTGCAAACAATATGGCGCGCGCATCATGATCAGCGAATACACCCATGCGAAATTACGCGGAACCTACCGAACCCGCGAAGTTGATCGGGTTGTTGTACAAGGCAAAACCGAACCGGTTGGCATTCATGAGGTGCTCGATTATCACGACGATGAAACCTTTCCCAACATGCCCGATGTACTCGGCAGTTTCCGGGATGGTCTAGCCGCCTATCGAGAAATGCGGTGGGCCGACGCACGCGACTGTTTCCAACGCGGCATTTCTCTTAACCCTCAGGACGCGCCCTGCAAACTCTATATTGACCGCTGCGATCACCTGGAAGCCAATCCGCCGGGAGACAGTTGGGATGGCGTGTGGGTTATGACGTCCAAGTAACATGTAAGGGCTGTTCAAGCGCGCGAATCACGGTAAAACGAAGGCACATAACCGACCATAAAAGGAACGGAAGAAATGCCATCCGACGGTGCCGCACGCGAAAGATTACGCTCTATTATTGCAGATAAATCGCTCTTGAAAGATGGCGACTTCACGTTGGCATCGGGAGCGAAAAGCTCGATGTTCTTCGACATGAAAAAAACCATGCTGGACCCGGAAGGGGCTACGCTGCTGGCCGATGCGCTCTGGGAACTCGTCAAGGACCGCTCTGTGGACTGTATTGGCGGGCTCGAAATGGGGGCTGTGCCCATCGTATCTCAGCTCAGCATGAGAAGTTTTCCCGAAAAACCAATTCCAAGCTTTTTCGTCCGTAAGCAAACGAAAGGCCATGGCACCGATAAAAAAATCGATGGTTACCTACCCAAAGGTAAGACCGCGATCATATTCGAAGATGTCACCACAACCGGCGACTCAGCCATGCAGGCCGTCGAAGCGGTGCGTGCCGCAGGCCTGACGGTCAAAACGGTCATCACGGTGGTGGACCGCATGGAAGGCGCAGAAGATACCTTCACTAATGGCGATATCGAACTCGTTCCACTGTTCACCCGAAACGATTTCTAATTTTGTAAAAGACCGTTGATCCCTTGAAATTGGGTAGTGCAAAACGGTACTCTTAATTTATTGAAATCTTAGCTGGGGTGCCGACCCCTCACCGGTCGGCTGAGAACACACCCATGGAACCTGATCTGGGTTATGCCAGCGCAGGGAGTCGATATGTCGATAAACCTTGCTAGATCGAACGGGTCAAAACCGACCGTCGCCATCATCGGAGCCGGTGTGTCCGGGCTCGGCATTGGCTGGCGTTTGGCACAGGCCGGCGCGCGGGTGGAAATATTTGAGCGAAGTGAACCGGGCCGTGGTGCCAGTTGGGCCGCTGCCGGCATGCTGGCCGCCCGCGCAGAGGCGGAGCCCGGCGAAGAAGCGCTGTTACAACTAAACCTCAAATCGCAAGAAATGTGGCCGTCGTTTAGGGACGAGATCGAAGCCGCCGCCCACATGCCCATTGACTACCGAGACGACGGTACTTTGATTGTCGCCCTCGATCATGATGACGCGGAAGCTCTGCACTTCACCTACGAATTCCAATCCAAGCTCGATTTAAAGGTGGAATGGCTGAGCGGCCAAGAAGCGCGCAAACGAGAACCTTTTCTCGCGCCCAATGTTACCGGTGCCGTCTATAGCCCGCTGGATCACCAAGTGGAAAACAGGTTGCTAGTGGATGCTCTGCGCATCGCCTTTATGGCAGCCGGCGGAATGCTCCATAATTATACGGAGATCACCGCCATAGAGACGAAAGGCGATACAGTCACTGGCGTCCGCTACGGGGACGAACATCTGGAAGTTGATGTGGTTGTCCTCGCCGCAGGGGCCTGGTCTCGGACCATCGATGGACTGCCGAAAGAACTCATACCGCCGGTGCGACCTCTAAAAGGGCAAATGCTGGCGCTTCGCATGGATGTAAATGAACCATTATTGCGCCATGTGCTATGGGCACCGGAGGGTATTTACATGGTCCCACGCGCGGACGGGCGGCTTCTCATCGGTGCCACTGTGGAAGAAAAAGATTTTAATGCAGATTTAACCGCAGGCGGTATTTTGCATTTGCTTCGGGAAAGTTGGGAAGCAGTGCCGGGTATCGACGAACTGCCCATTGACGAAATGTGGGTCGGCCATCGACCGACCAGCCGCGACGACGCACCCATTTTAGGGCCGACAGCTTTGAACGGGTTAGTGATGGCGACAGGCCACCATCGAAACGGCATTTTGCTGACACCGGTGACCGCGGACGCCATTAGCCGCTATATTCTCGATGGCATCGTGCCAACGGAAATTACCCCCTTTGGCATAGATCGGTTCCAAAAGAAAAAACCGCACCGTAAAACTGCGGAGAACGTTAAGCTTCAGCAAGGAGCAGCCTGAATGAGCGACACTATTAAAATAAATGGCGAGGACAGGACAATCGCCGCTTCAACTGTAATCGAGCTGCTTGCAGCCGAACAGGTTGATTCCGCAGCGAAATTCGTCGCCGTCGCAATAAATGGTAGTGTTGTACCCCGCAGAAGTTGGCCCGACGCCCAAATAAAACCAGGAGATGATATCGAAATCGTAAGCCCCGCACCGGGCGGATGATTTGGAAGCGAGAACGGAATGACAGAACCTTTGGACGACCCGCTCACCATTGCTGGGCAAAGCTTCGCCTCACGCCTGCTGATTGGCAGCTCAAGCTTCCCCAACAATCAAGTCATGCTGGATTCCATCGAAGCCAGCGAGGCACAGATCGTGACCGTCGCCATTCGGCGGGTCGATTTGAGCGGTACCGGCGAGAATATTCTCGACCTCTTGGAGGGCGATTATTTCATTCTGCCCAATACGGCTGGCTGCTACACAGCAAAAGACGCCGTACTAACAGCTGAGCTTGCCCGTGAAGCCCTCGAAACCGACTGGGTCAAGCTTGAAGTTATCGGCGACCGCGATACGCTTTATCCGGATGCGGAACATTTATTGAAAGCCGCCGATGATCTCGTCCGAGCCGGCTTTAAGGTCATGCCCTATTGCACAGATGATCCGATCACCTGCCGGAAATTGGCTGATCTCGGTTGCGTTGCAGTCATGCCTCTTGGCGCGCCAATTGGTTCGGGAATGGGTGTCCTTAATCCTTACAATATCGAAATTATTCGCAACATCGTCGCGACACCGGTCATTGTAGATGCGGGCATTGGCACAGCGTCCGACGCCGCCCTTGCTATGGAACTTGGCTGTGACGGAGTCCTTCTCGCCTCGGCTGTCTCTCGCGCCCATAACCCTGTTATGATGGCGCGCGCCATGAAAGATGCCGTCTCCGCAGGCCGCCTGGCCCACCGTGCAGGACGCATTCCCAGAAAACGCTTCGCTCAAGCATCCAGTCCGGAATCGGGCATTATCGGCACGTGAACCTACCTGAACCGCCGCTCCTCCTGATCACAGACCGCAAGCAAGCGGCCCACCCTCTGATAGATATCATTGCATCCGCGCTGGATGGCGGTTGCAGATGGATTATGTTGCGTGAGAAAGACTTGCCGGCGGATGAGCGTATCGCGCTTTTATCGGCGCTTTTGGAAATTGCCACCCCTTACAATGCTTTTATTCTCGTGAATGACGATTTAGCTGCCGCCGCTACCACCGGCGCTGCAGGGATACATTTACCGCAAAATAGCCACAGCCCGGCCAAAGCGCGCGCCCAACTTGGACCGGATGCGGTCATCGGCGTATCGGCACATAATTTGGATGAGGCAAACGCCGCCGCAAACAGCGGCGCCGATTATGTAACCCTCAGCCCAGTCTTCATCAGCCCGAGTAAACCGGACTATGGCCCGGCACTAACCCCGAGCGGTTTCGGTGCCATCGCAACACAACTCCCAATACCGGTTCTGGCTCTCGGCGGTATCGAACACGCCAACACAAAAGAGGTGATGGAAGATGGTGCCCACGGCATTGCGATTATGGGATCAATAATGCGATCAGCCGATCCGACTTCGGACATTAGATGCTTTGTAGATTTGATAGTCGAATAGGTCTGTTGCCGTTCCGTGGCGACGGGGTTAGAACTCAAGATGAAAAACTCTGTCCTACAATCCGGACAACGCTAGGGAGCGCATTTATTGCTCAATTGTTTCACAACCGAAACCGATGAAGACGCCATTGCCATAACCGCAGTGACCCAGAGTTCGTTGGCCGAATGGCTGAAATCCCAGCCGAATTCGACCCAATCCTGGGTCAAAACAGCGGGATATACAGGCATGGCAGGAAAAACGCTGCTCGTACCGCCAGCAAAAGAAGGGGGGCGCAACAGCGCGCTTCTCGGGGTTGAAGATAGTCACGACATTTGGTCTTGGGGTGCGGCCGCCTCGGAGCTCGCCGAAGGTACCTATTCGATCGAGGGCGATATTGACCGAGCCACCGCAGAGAATGCTGCTTTGGGCTGGGCCCTCGGATGCTATCGCTTTACGCGATACAAAAATTCGAACAAGAACCCGCCCAAATTGATAATGCCGGAAAAAGCCACCATACCCAGAGTCTCAAATTTGACCGAATCAATCTATTTCGCACGCGATTTGATCAACACACCCGCATCAGAAATGGGACCTGGCGAACTGGCCGCAGCCGCGAGGGATATGGCCGGGCGATTTGATGCTGAATGCACCGTAACCGTGGGAGAGGACTTGCTCCGGGACGATTACCCAATGATCCACGCGGTTGGTCGCGCTTCGAACCGCGAGCCGCGATTAATCGACATCACCTGGGGTAAACCCAAATCCCCTAAAATTACGCTCGTCGGTAAAGGTGTGTGTTTCGATACGGGCGGGCTGGACCTTAAGGCCTCCACTGGCATGTTGATGATGAAAAAGGATATGGGCGGCGCCGCTCACGTGCTTGCCCTGGGTCAACTGATCATGGCCAATCGGCTAGATGTTCGACTGCGAATTCTGGTGCCCGCAGTCGAAAATAGCGTTTCAGGGAATGCTTTTCGGCCTATGGATGTGTTGAAAACACGCGCAGGCCTATCGGTCGAAATCGGCAATACGGATGCGGAGGGACGGCTGGTGCTGGGTGACGCTTTGACAGAAGCCGCCTCTGAAAACCCAGATATGATCATGGATTTTGCGACGTTGACCGGCGCGGCCCGCGTCGCACTCGGCCCAGACATGGCCGTTTTATTCTCTAACAATGACGAACTCGCAGCAGGAATCGAAGCCGCCGCCGCTGACAGTGCAGACCCCGTATGGCGGCTGCCTTTATGGCAGCCCTACCGGCGGTTCTTGGACAGTGACGTCGCAGACATTAACAATGCCGGCCAGAGCCGGTTTGCCGGCGCCATTACCGCCGCATTATTCTTAAAGGAATTCGTCGACGATGGAATTCCATGGGCTCATTTCGACGTTTACGGCTGGAACCCCGTACAACGGCCCGGCCGGCCGGTCGGTGGCGAGGCCATGGGGTTACGCGCGGTCTATGCCATGCTCGCGGACAAATACGAGGCTTAAGTGTCGCCGCGACAAAGCGCCGCAAAACACCAACCATATTGCGCTTGTCCAAATTCACCGACCCGCTATATTCAGTTCGTTTCCGTAATGAAAATTCCATTATAAGGTGATGAAAAAGTGGTAACGCTCACGCAAAATGAAGCCCTGGATATTTGGCGCCGCACCACCCTGGAAGGGGTTCGCCGCGACACCCCCGATCTTTCGGCCCGCCAAATTGCTGTTTTGCTTACAGTTTATATGACCCAACCACCCCATACAGTTCGCGAACTAGCGGCCACACTAAAAGTTTCCAAGCCCGCCATCACACGCGCACTCGACAAATTAAGTGGCCTTGATTTAGTGCGACGGAAAAAGGATGACGAAGACCGCCGGTCCGTGCTCGTGCAAAGAACTGTCAAAGGTTCGGTCTTTCTCACCGAGTTCGCCGAACTCATTATTCATTCGGCCCAAATTAGCCTTGGCGAAGATGCGACCGATAATTAATAGCCGGCGTTAAGATTCACCACATTGAGAGGCATTTCGCCGGCAGTAAGCCGGCGAATATTTTCAACCACAATTTTCGTGGCGGACTGTGCTGCGGTAATAGCCGCATTATGCGGTGTTATCGTTACCCTTGGGTGGCTCCAGAACGGATGGTCTTTGGGCAGCGGTTCCTCTTGGAAAACATCCAAGGTCACATAAGCGAGCTGCCCGGATTCTAACGCGCTCACAATATCTTCTTCCACTTGTTGGCCGCCGCGCCCCGCGTTAATCAGACATGATCCTTTCGGCATTTGGGAGAAGAGCTCGGTATTGAGAATACCCTCTGTCTCCTCCGTAAGCGGCAACAAACAAACAAGAATTTCGACATCCTTCAAAAATTCCCGCAAGCCGACCGGCCCGTGATGGCAGTCGACACCAGGAATATTTCGCGGGCCGCGAGACCAACCAGACACGCGGAAGCCTATTTTCACAAGCGCGTTGGCAACCGCACCGCCGATCACGCCAACCCCCATCACGCCAACCTTGCGTTCGCTTGCCAGCGGCGAGGCGAATGCGTCCCAAGTTCGGGACCGCTGCATTTCTTCCAACAAGGGCTGATCCCGGTGATGGCGAAGCACGTGAAGCACTGAATATTCCACCATGCCTTGAGTTAGTGATTCATCCACCATTCGGCAAAGCGGTACATCCGTTGGCAATTCGGGGTCGCTCAAAAGAGCATCCACCCCCGCTCCCATGGAGAAAACCGCTTTCAATTTGGAAAATTTCTTCAAAATGCCGTGTGGCGGTTTCCAGAGTAATGCGTACTCGATTTCGTCCAGGTCGCCGGGGTTATCCCAAGATCGAATTTCGAGATCCGGCAATTCTTCTTTCAAAGCCCGACTCCACAGTTCGAAGCGGTCGAGATCATCTTTCGAGTAAAAAATTAGCGCCATGTCATTCAGCTCGCGATCAAGCCGGCTTCGAGGGTGGCATCTGTCGTTTTGATATCCAACGCGGCCGCCATCAGCGCTTTCGTGTAAGCCTCTTCAGGCGCATCGAATATCTGCTGAACCGCCCCCTCTTCGACTACCTTTCCGGCGCGCATGACAATGACATGGTCCGACAGCGCGCGCACCACCTTCAAATCGTGGCTAATGAAGAGATAGGCCAACTTATGACGGGTTTGCAACTGGCGCAGCAAATCGACAATTTGCGCCTGCACCGACCGGTCGAGCGCGGAAGTGGGCTCATCCAATACGACAAACCGTGGTTTCAACACCATTGCGCGGGCGATCGCGATGCGCTGGCGTTGCCCGCCGGAAAACTCATGCGGATAGCGGTTGCGCGAATCTGGGTCTAAGTCGACCTCCTCAAGAACGTCGATTACCAACTGTTCCCGGTCTCCGTCGCCATCGCCGATCCCATGGACAAGAAGACCTTCTTCAATGATTTGCCCCACCGACATGCGCGGGCTCAAACTGCCATAAGGGTCCTGGAAGACCACCTGCATTTCCCGCCGCAGCGGTCGCATGTCGGTATTGCCCAAGCCCTGAAGGTCACGACCGATGAATCGAATGCCCCCTTCACTTGATTGCAAACGCAACAGCGCCATGCCCAAGGTGGTTTTGCCTGACCCCGATTCACCGACGACGCCCACGGTTTCGCCTTCGTGGATCTTCAAGGAAATCCCATCAACGGCCCGAACATGGTCCACGGTTCGACGCATGAGACCTTTCTTGATGGGAAACCATACTTTTACGCCATCGCCCTCCAAAACAACGGGAGCACCTTCTTCCGCTGGTGTTTTTACGCCTTTCGGTTCCGCGTCCAAAAGTTTCTTCGTGTAAGCATGGGCCGGTTTTTCGAACAATGGTTTCGTATTGCCAGTTTCGACAATTTCGCCGTCATTCATAACGCAAACACGGTCGGCAATTTTCTCTACGACCCCCAAATCATGGGTGATGAATAGTATGGCCATACCGAATTTCTTTTGCAGCTCACCCAACAGCTCGAGAATTTGCGCTTGCAACGTCACGTCGAGGGCTGTGGTCGGCTCGTCCGCAATAAGAAGATCGGGCTCGTTGGCAAGCGCCATGGCAATCATCACCCGCTGACGCTGGCCGCCGGACAATTCGTGCGGATAGGCGCTCATCCGTTGCGCGGCATTGTGAATGCCTACTAAGTCCAACAATTCCAGTACGCGACCCCGCAACCCTGCTCCGGAAAGACCTTTATGCAACACCAGCGTCTCGCCGATCTGCTTTTCAATCGAATGCAGCGGATTGAGCGACGTCATCGGCTCCTGAAAAATCATCGAGACGCGGTCGCCACGTACCCGCTGTAATCCGTCCGCGTTCGCACCGATAATTTCTTCGCCTTTAAACATAATCGAGCCACTCGGATGGCACGCCATCGGGTACGGCAGTAATTGCAAGATGGAGAGCGCAGTAACCGATTTCCCCGAACCTGATTCCCCTACCAAAGCTAAGGTTTCGCCTTCGGCGATATCGAAGGACACCCCCCTGACCGCATCCACATCGCCCCCCGGCACCCGAAAGGTCACCGAGAGATCTTTAATGGAAAGAAGAGGTTCGTCTGCCATGTGGATTAGTTCTTTCGTGGGTCGAAGGCGTCGCGCACGGCTTCGCCGATAAAGACAAGCAAGGATAACATTACTGAGATAACGATAAAGGCGCTAATGCCGAGCCATGGGGCGGCTAGATTGTCCTTACCCTGTTTGAGCAACTCGCCAAGTGACGGAGAGCCCGGCGGCAAGCCAAACCCCAAGAAATCCAGCGAGGTGAGTGTCACCACGGACCCGGACGTAATAAAGGGCAGGAAGGTTAGCGTTGCGACCATCGCATTCGGCAAAACGTGACGAAACATAATGACACTATCGGGCTGACCGAGCGCGCGCGCCGCTTTTACATATTCAAAATTCCGGCCGCGCAAAAACTCCGCTCGAACAACCCCCACCAATGCGGGCCAACTGAACAAAAGCATTAACCCCAGCAACCACCAGAAATTTGGTTGGACCACGCTCGCCAAGATAATCAGCATATAAAGCGCCGGCAAACCGCCCCATATCTCAATGAATCGCTGCCCCAGCAAATCCGTCAAACCACCGAAATACCCTTGTATAGCACCAACGATAATGCCGATAAGGGAACTGACCAGCGTTAAAACCAATCCGAACAATACGGAAATGCGGAACCCATAAATCATGCGGGCGAGAACGTCGCGCGCCTGATCGTCTGTGCCGAGCCAATTTTGTGCCGATGGCGGCGCCGGCGCCGGCGTTGGTAAGTCCGTAATATGTGTATCGAAACTGTAGCGAATCGGTGGCCAAAACATCCAGCCTTTCGCCTCAATCAACTTCGCCACATGAGGGTCCTTGTAATCGGCCTCGGTTTCGAAGTCACCACCAAAATCCGTTTCCGAATAAAACGTTAAAACCGGTGCGTAGAGACCCCCATCGAAATAAATAACGGCCGGTTTGTCATTGGCGATGAACTCCGCAAAGAGCGATAGAAAAAACAAAACCAGGAAAATCCAAAGCGACCAAAATCCTCGCTTATTCTTTTGAAAATTATCAAGCCGGCGGCGGGTAATCGGGGTTATTTTCATACCCCATAGGCGGTTCTGTACAAAATCGCCGGCCACAGCTCAGACCTCCCGGCTTTCAAAATCGATACGCGGATCGACGAAGGTATAGACGAGATCACTAACCAGTTGCAGCAAGAGGCCGATGAGCGTGAAAAAAAAGAGTGTCCCAAACAGAACCGGATAATCACGGTTTATGGCTGCTTCAAAACCAAGCAAACCGAGCCCATCTAATGAAAATATCACCTCGATCAACAACGAACCGGTAAACAGCAGACCGATAAACGCACTCGGGAACCCGGCGATAACGATCAACATCGCGTTGCGGAACACGTGTCCGTAGAGCACAGCACGTTCCGTCAGCCCTTTCGCACGGGCCGTCACCACATATTGTTGATTAATCTGATCTAAAAATGAATTCTTGGTCAGCATCGTAAGCCCGGCGAAACCCCCAATCACCAGCGAGATGATGGGCAATGCCATATGCCAGAAATAGTCACCGATCAGCGCCAGCGTCGATAGTTCGCGCCAATTGGATGAGACGATCCCGCGCAGCGGAAACCAATCGAAGTAACGACCGCCGGCAAATAGAACCACTAGCAAAATGGCGAAAAGGAAGCCCGGCACCGCATTGCCGACAATAACCGCAGCGCTGGTCGAAACGTCGAATCGAGACCCATCGCGTACCGCCTTCGCAATACCGAGCGGTATCGAAATCATATAAATGAGAATGAGGCTCCAAAGTCCGAGTGAAATGGAGACCGGCATTTTCTCGACAACAAGACTAGCAACGCTTTTATCGCGAAAGTAGCTCTTGCCAAAATCGAAGGTCAGATAATTACCCATCAGCAGGAAAAACCGCTCATGGACGGGTTTATCGAAGCCGAATTGCTTTTCAATCTGTTTGACGAACTCCGGGTCAAGCCCTTGGGCGCCACGGTACTTGCTTTCAACTGAACCTGAGCGTTGACCTCCAGCTTGATTTTCCTGCTGCCCGCCGGCTTCGGAGCCTTCTTGGCCGGAAAACCGCCCCGTCGCGGAAACTGCGGTCCCCTTAATTTCGGCGATCATCTGCTCTACAGGACCGCCCGGCGCCACATGAACGATGGCAAAGTTAATGACCATGATCCCGAACAATGTCGGGATGATCAGCAAAATTCGGCGGATGATATAAGCCAGCATGAAATGGAGCCCGGCGCGGTTCGGTTACTTACGCCCGCCATTGGCGCGACGCTCGGCGAGTGTAGCGGCTTTTATTGGATCAACCCACCAAGAGGAAAAGGAAATGCCGTTTTTAGGAAGAATTTTCGGTATCCCTAATTTATTCCAATAGGCAGTACGATCCGTGCCTGTATGCCAATGCGGTATTACGACGTGGTGCCAGAGCAACACCCGATCCAACGCTTGGGTGTGCTGGACCAAGCTTTCGCGGGACGGTGCTGCAATCAACTTCTCAACCAACGCATCAATTACCTTGCTTTTGAGGCCCGCGAAATTTCGACTGCCTTCACGGTCCGCTGCGGAAGTGGACCAGTATAACCTTTGCTCATTACCCGGCGACGAGGATTGCCCCCAAGTGGTCACAACCATGTCAAAATCAAAGCTCTGGGTGCGTTTTTGATACTGAGCGGAATCAACGGTTCGCACCTGCAGCGTTACGCCCAATCGCTCGAGATTTTTCTTAAATGGCAACGCCACGCGCTCAAACAACGGACTAACCAGAAGCACTTCAAATGCCAATGGTTTCCCGCTCTTACTATGAATTAACTGCCGCTTCTTCCGATCAAATCGCCACCCCGCGTCAGCGAGCAATTTACGAGCTTTTCGCAAGTTGCCGCGACTGTTGCCCGACCCGTCGGTTTGGGGCACATCAAAAACTTTTGAAAACACCTCTTTCGGCAGATCTTTGCGGTAAGGTTCGAGAATTGCCAGTTCTTCTATTGACGGTAAGTTTTTGGAGGCGAGCTCCGAATTGGCGAAATAACTTTTCGTCCGTTTGTACTGACCATAAAACAACGTCTTGTTCGACCATTCGAAATCAAATGCGTAACTAAGCGCCTCGCGCACCTTCTTATCCTTAAAAACATCCCGGCGCAGGTTAAAGACAAACCCTTGCATGCCTTGGGTCCGTTCATGCTTGAAAGCATTCTTTATCAAAAGGCCATTCTTAACCGCCGGAATATCGTATGCCGTCGCCCAGGCTTTGGACGAATTTTCATGGCGATAGTCAAACCGACCCGCTTTGAAGGCTTCGAGTGCAACTGTCCCATCGCGAAAATACTCATAGACAATCTGATCAAAATTATGGCGTCCGCGCTTAACCGGTATGTCCTTGCCCCAATAATCCTTCACCCGTTCATAGGTGATGCTGCGGTTCGCCTCGAAAGATTTAATCTTGTAGGCACCGCTTCCTAGGGGTGGCTCGAGGGGGGTGGATTTTGTCGGATCTCGCGTCTCCCAATAGTGCTTCGGAAAAACCTGCAATTGACCAAGAATTAGCGGTAACTCGCGGTTTTCACCGGGCTTAAAACTGAATCTGACGGCCCTGGGCCCCACTTTGGAGACCTTGGCAACGCTACCATAATAAAAACGATAATAGGGATGACCCTTTTCCAACAGAAAATTAAACGTCCAAATTAGATCTTCCGCAGTGACTGGTTTGCCGTCATGCCATCGCGCGCCCTTACGTAGCGTAAAGGTTACCGATGACCTGTCTTTAGGTACTTCCACGGATTCCGCCAACACTCCATACATGGAAAACGGTTCATCATCGGAGCTTTCCATCAACGTATCGTAAATACGATGCAACCCCGCTGCCTTGCGGCCCTTTACGATAAAGGTATTGAAGGTATCGTAGCCGCCATTCGCACCAAGCCGCACGGTGCCGCCTTTCGGCGCATTGGGGTTCACATAGTCGAAATGCTGGAAATCGGGCTTGTATTTGAGCGTCCCATGCATGGCCAAACCGTGGCCACGATAGGCAGGTTCGGCCGAAGCTGCCACCACAATGAATGTCCCTAGACAGAACGCAGTTGCTAAAACCAGTTTGTTGCGCATCTGTACCTTCCCAACATTTCCTTTTGGATTCACTTAAGGGTAACGCTTGTCTAATTCAAGCAAGGTTAACCATTTCACACGCGCAAGTGATCTAGCGCTAAATCCTGCAATGTCTCGTTAGCCGCCGCCAGCATATGTCCATCGGAACCCCGTCCTAGGCGATCGCCCTGCCAATCCGAGGTTATCCCGCCGGCCCCTTCCACCACAGGAATCAACGCCATGAAATCATAAAACTGGAGTTGCGCCTCGACGACGAGATCGATATGGCCCGATGCAAGCAGTCCATAGGCATAACAATCGCCACCAAAGCGCGTTTGCCCAACAATATTCGCGAGGCCATCAAACTTTTTCCCATCCGTACCCTGGTCAAACATGCTGGGGTGGGTCGCATATAAAGCGGCGCCAGCCAATTGCCTGCAGTTGCTGGTCTTGATGGGTTTCCCATTAAAGTGCGTGCCTTCGCCCTTAACGCCGATCCACCGTTCACCTAATACAGGCTGGTCGATCACGCCGATGACCGGTTCTCCGTCAATGGCGAGGGCAATCAATGTGCCAAAAATCGGCAGGCCCGTGATAAAGGCTTTGGTTCCATCTATGGGGTCTAGCACCCAGATATGCGACGCGTCCTCGCGGACGGGGCCATATTCTTCGCCGATAATCCCGTGGTCCGGGAAGGTTTCTTCAATGCGTTTTCGAAGAATTGCTTCGGCGTTACGATCAGCGATGGTGACCGGACTAAGGTCCGACTTGGATTCGACATCTAACGGTGTCCGAAAATACTCGCGCACAATCGGGCCGCTGGCATCGGCCAGCGTCGCCGCGAATTCAGAAAACTTTTGGAGTTCAGCCATCATCGCCCCTCACTATAAAGTAGAGCGATCAGCCGGATACCCTCTATTTAAGGAAGCGGCTTCGGGCTATCGCTCAGGGAGCGCAAATACGAAATCATCGCCGCCCGGTCGCCAGCCTTTTTCAGACCCACAAAGCTCATTTTAGTGCCCTTTGCGTATCCTTTTGGCTTGTAGAGGAATTTGTTTAGATCCTCATAGCTCCAGGTGCCACTGAGTTTTTTGAAGGCACTGGAATATTTATACCCGTCAGCACTCGCTTGTTTGCTGTCAACCACATTCCAAAGATTGGGGCCAATGCGTTTTTTACCGTCTTTGTTAAAGGTGTGACAGGCCGTGCATTTTTTGGCGAGTTTTTTACCGGCGGCCGGATCAGCTGCAGCCAACATGGGAGCAATTGGTTCTGGGCCGGTTTTCTTCGGTGCGGAAGTATCCGCCGCGCTGGCGGCAACCGTGCCACCATCAATCGCATAGACGTTCTTGTCCAGCATCTGCGGCTTATAAACGAAACCCGTGATAAATGCGGCCGTCATGCCCAAAAGCAATGCGCCAATTACTGCTGCTGCAATCTTGTTGAGCAATAACGGATCATTCCCCATTTTCGTCCCCAAAACCTTTGTTTACCCAAGCCTGCCGGACCTATCCCTAAATCCAGTCAAATTTTTAGCGGAAAATGAATTTTCCGCAACACTGGCGTACCCTATACCAATGAGGTCTAATGCCAAAGTTGGCGGGGCCAGAGAATGGAGCGGCATAATGCCGCAGAAATTCAACAGCGTATCGCGTTATCGAGTTATCACATCGAACTTTCACATGCTTCTTCACAAAAAATGACCAATCGCCTAAACCCAATCGTCATCATTCCGGCACGCTTGGCGGCTACACGCTTTCCAGACAAACCGTTGGCCCCTATCCATGGCGAGCCCATGATCGTGCATGTCTGGCGCCGCGCCATAGAAGCTGAAGCCGGGCCTGTACTGGTTGCCGCCGGTGATCAGGCCATAGTGGATGCCATCGAAAAGGTCGGGGGCAACGCCATGCTAACAAACCCTGACCTGCCATCTGGCTCCGACCGCATTCACGCAGCGTTGGCCGCTCACGATCCGTACAGGGAATTCGACGCGGTCATAAACCTGCAAGGCGATCTGCCAACAATTGAACCGGCGGCGGTGCGCGCCTGTTTGGAACCGTTAGCGCACCCGGATGTGGATATTGCGACCATCGGCACGGAAATCACCCGCGACGTCGAGCGAACCGACCCCAATGTGGTCAAGGCGATTGCCTCGATCAGTGCAAACGCCAATGTTGGGCGGTGCCTCTATTTCACCCGCGCAACAGCGCCCTATGGCGAAGGCCCGCATTATCACCACATCGGCCTCTATGCCTATCGTCGCACGGCACTGGATCGTTTCGTTTCGTTGCCCCCGGCGATATTAGAAAAACGGGAAAAGTTGGAACAGTTGCGGGCCCTTGAAGCCGGCATGCGAATCGATATTGCACTCGTTGACACTGTCCCGTTGGGTGTCGATACTCCGGCCGATCTTGAACGCGCCCAGTCGATGCTCGACGCATAACGCCCCAAATCGGTCTCAACATTATGGCAAATGACAACAAAATAGCCTTCCAAGGCCTACCCGGCGCCTTCTCCGACATGTCCTGTCGCGCGGCTTGTCCGGATATGACACCCTTACCGTGCCCAACATTCGAGGATACCTTTCAGGCAGTCCATGATGGTGACGCCACGCTTGCGATGATTCCCATCGAAAATACAGTGGCCGGACGGGTCGCGGATATTCACCAAATAATGCCGAATTCAGGCCTCCATATCATTGGTGAGAATTTTCAACGGGTGCAGCACCAGCTTTTGGGACGCAAGGGCGTTGTTCTAGACCAACTGAAAACAGTCCATAGCCACGTACACGCGCTCTCACAGTGCCGCAAAGTCATCAGAGAGTTAGGACTCCAAGCCATCGTTCACGCGGATACAGCTGGGGCGGCGATGGATTTAGCGGATTCCGGCGAAGACTCTATGGGTGCAATAGCATCCGCTCTTGCGGCAAAAACCTACGGGCTCGATATTCTACGCGAAAACATCGAAGACGAAGACCACAACACGACACGCTTTGTCATCATGGCCAAAAAACCAATCGACCCCGACCCAAATGATAGCATTATCGTCACCTCATTCGTATTTCGGGTCCGGAATGTACCAGCAGCGCTCTATAAGGCGCTCGGCGGATTTGCGACCAATGGCGTCAATATGACTAAGCTCGAGTCCTATATGTTACGGGGCGAATTTACCGCAACGCAGTTTTACGTTGATATCGAAGGCCACCCGGATAATGAATTGGTTCGACTCGCTTTAGACGAATTGAGTTTTTTCAGCCGCGAAGTGAAGGTTTTAGGGGTTTATCCCGGCGCGCCATTCCGTGTGGAACAACGCAAAAACAGCTAGGCGCTTACCGCGGTCGTGGCACCGTCCGAGTCGGCGCCAATAAATCCACCAAACCGATCGGGTAGCGCGTCATCCATACCTTTTTCGCTAGGATAAACGCCAGCAAGCAAGCGGTTCACACTTTGCCCGTCTTCGGACAACGGCAATACCAATTTGGACAGCATTAGCTGACCTTTGACCACTGTCCTTCGCTGCCGGATGTAAAGCGGATTCCCCGATTCGGCGACCGACCGATATTCGGCAAGAACAGCTTGTCGCGCATATGATTTTAAATCATCGGTGCTCTTACCAGTCCGATCATACTGAATAAGTCGCACTAGGTTCGTGCCATAAACGCGATAGAGAAAATTCTCACCGTAATCGAGAACTTCAAGAAGAATCAAATTGCCCAGCCAAGGCGCCAATTCGAGCACATCAATTTCGCTACGCCGCGGCATTGTCCGCGTGCCACGCTTCTCCTCCCAGAACCTTAATAGATCCAATAGCTTGGGATGTTCAATGTCGACAGGGTAATTGAGACCGCGAGTCTCCATAGCCCCTCCTAGACCGGTTTTCGCGTTCGATCATCAGATAATAGAGGGAAAAACTTACTACTTAGTTAACACGGCGCACGCCGATGGCGGCCTAGCTATCAATCCACTCGTTCATCAACCGCCTTGAGATAGAATCCCGACGCGGCAACCTGAAAGTATCGTTTTCCGGCGAATTTTTGAGATAATCCTTCGAAAACCATTGAGCGCCCCCTTCCAACTCATTGTAATCGACCGTGAGATCAAAAGTTGTCGCGCGCGCGGTAAAGCCGAGCATTATATTTGCCGGAAAGGGCCAAGGCTGCGACGAATGGTACTCGATATCGGTAATTTCGAGACCAACTTCCTCAAAAACCTCGCGAGCCACGGCATTTTCTAGACTTTCACCCGGTTCGACAAATCCAGCCAAAATTGAATGTTGCCCCGGCTGCATGGTTTTTTTCCGCCCCAGCACCACCCGGTCCTTACCATCATGAATTAACATGATGACCGCCGGGTCAATACGCGGGAAACAATGCGAATTACAGTTTTTATCCTTGCACACCCGAACATGGCCACCTTCACGGCTCTCAGTCTCCGAACCGCACACGCCACAAAAAAGATGCCGCTTATGCCAAGTCATGTGCGCTCGCGCGAACGCCATAAGCGACCCTTCGTCGCGGGGTAGCAGAGGCCCAATTCGCCGCAAATCCTCAAACGAGCCAAATTCCTTCAATGGCGCCTCTGTTTCCGCGGAAAGGTCGATCGCAAAATGCGCCACCTCATTAACAAGGCCCAAGAAAACCAACACCGGGCTTTGTTCCAACAAGTTTGTATTCATCGGAATGGTCGTAAGGGTGGGCTGCTCTGCGTCTGCAACTAAATTACGGCTCCGCCAAATAGGGACAAGTTGACTGTTCTCGTCGGCGATACGCTCAAGCAGCCACTCTTGCTCTCGGCGCAGATGGCCGGCACGGTCGAATCCCGGACGGTCATAAAAATTTAAACTTTCCATGCATGCAAAGTGGCATGACAAGAAAATCCTTGCAACTTTCACACAGAGGCTTGTTCAAAACCCGTCTCATGCTGGTATAGTAGGTGCGGGCGGTCGGCCAGTGGACGGATCTCTCGCCAACCCGGTCAGATCCGGAAGGAAGCAGCCGTAACGAGTTCGAACCGGGTCACTGGTTCGGTCGCCCACCTGAAATTTTTGAGATCGTCAGATAGTCGATGTCCGATACTGAAGACCAAGCCGTTTACCGCGTCCTTGCCCGAAAATACCGGCCAACCAATTTTGCCGAACTCATTGGCCAAGACGCCTTGGTACGCACGCTCTCCAATGCGATCAAAACGGGCCGCGTTGCCCACGCCTTTATGCTGACTGGTGTTCGCGGTGTCGGCAAAACGACAACCGCTAGAATTATCGCCAAAGCATTAAATTGCATTGGCCCCGATGGCCAAAGCGAATCCATGACCGAACCTTGCGGCGTCTGCGACAATTGCGTTGCAATCGCCGAGGACCGCCATGTGGATGTCATGGAGATGGATGCCGCAAGCCGCACTGGGGTGGACGATATCCGCGAATTGATCGAAAGCGTACGCTACCGCCCAGCCTCCGCACGATACAAAGTCTACATCATCGACGAAGTCCATATGCTCTCAAAGAATGCCTTCAATGCATTACTCAAGACATTGGAGGAACCGCCAGAGCATGTGAAATTCGTCTTTGCGACGACGGAAATCCGAAAAGTACCGGTGACCGTCCTGTCACGCTGCCAACGTTTCGATCTGCGTCGCATCGATATTGATGTCTTAAACGGACACTTTAAATCAATCGCAGGACAAGAGCAGGTCGAAATCGCGGACGACGCTTTGCAACTGATTTCCCGCGCCGCAGACGGTTCGGTACGTGACGGTCTTTCGTTATTAGACCAAGCAATTGCCCTCAGCAACGGTCAGGTATCGGGAGAGCAAGTCCAATCAATGCTGGGCCTCGCGGACCGTGCCGCCATCTTCGACTTGTTCGACGAGCTCATGTCCGGCGACACCAAACCAGCGCTTGAACAATTATCCGCTATGTATGCGAACGGCGCTGATCCCGTGGTAGTGGTTCAGGATTTACTGGACGTCACCTATTGGGTCACGAGAATCAAAATAGCACCCGAAATCGCACAGGCGAACTACACACCGGAGACCGAGCGTGTTCGCGGCGGCGAATTTGCCGAAAAACTTGCAATGCCCGAACTGACCCGCACCTGGCAATTGCTACTAAAGGGGCTAGCGGAAGTGCAAACCGCGCCCTCACCTTTGCAAGCCGCGGAAATGGTACTGGTACGCATTGCCTACGCGGCAACCCTGCCGCCGACGGGAGACCTGATCAAGCAGATGCAGGAGACCGCTCCTGCTCCCAATCAAGCGCCCGTTGCTACACCGCCTATCACACCATCGGCCACACCACCGGTTACACCATCGGCCGCGGACAATAACGCGCCGAGCGCCATTGCCACACCGGATGCAAACGGCGCTGCCGCAGCGCCGATGCTCCAACCGGCACCGCAGGTCGACCCTGTTTCCGAAGTCCAAACCGAAGCAGCGCCTCAATCATTTCGCGACGTTATTGACCTATTCGCCAAGCACCGAGAAGCGGCGCTCTGCACAAGCTTACGAAACAATGTCCATCTGGTTGCCTTTGAGCCCGGACGGATCGAGCTTCGGCCCGATGCCCATGCACCTCGGGACTTGGCCAGCCGCACGGCGGCGCGATTAATCGACTGGACCGGAGACCGGTGGGTCGTCAGTATCTCAAGAGAAGAAGGCGCGCCTACCCTCGTCCAACAAGACGAAGCGATTGAGCAGGCGGCCAAAGATGCCGTTGAGGCTCTCCCCTTGGTTCAATCGATCAAAAACGCCTTTCCAGGGGCCACGGTATCCAAAGTTACGCCGAAGGTTTCCTTAGCCGACGAAGACATGCTGCCGGTCGATGACGAATTAGAAGAAGAGGATTAAGGCATGAAGAATCTTAGCCAGCTCATGAAGCAAGCCCAGGAGATGCAGGCAAAGATGGGCGAGTTTCAAGAACATTTATCGTCACTTGAGGTGAGCGGCAATTCGGGCGGCGGCTTGGTCACAGTAACCCTGAACGGCAAAGGCGAGATGCGCGGCCTCAAAATTGACCCTTCTCTGGTTAAGCCGGACGAAGCGGAAATTCTCGAAGATCTCGTAACGGCGGCACATAATGACGCGAAATCGAAGCTTGAGGAAAAGGTTCAGGAAAAAACATCCGATATGATGGGTGGCTTGCAATTGCCGCCTGGCATGAAACTACCTTTCTAGCGCCGCAACACACATGAACCCGATTGACCGACTCATTCAGCTTTTGGCCCGATTACCGGGCCTTGGCCCTCGTTCTGCGCGGCGCGTCGCACTGTTCCTCATCAAAAAACGCGAAAGCCTGCTTTTGCCACTAAGCAAAGCCCTGGAAGACGTGGCTGAGAATATTCAAAACTGCCCGGTTTGTAGCAATTTAGATACAGTCACACCCTGCACCATATGCCGCGACCAAAAGCGTGATCCGACAATAATTTGTGTTTTGGAAGAAGTGGCTGATCTATGGGCGCTGGAACGAACAGCCTCTTTTAAGGGGCGCTATCACGTTTTGGGCGGGCGTCTATCTGCACTCGACGGAATAGGGCCCGAGGATCTCAATATTGGTTCTTTAGTGGAACGGGTTGAGCGGGACTCCATCGGCGAAATAATATTAGCGACAAACCTCACGGTCGATGGCGAAACCACCGCCCACTACATTGCCGAACGTTTGGAGCCGACCGGCGTTAAGGTCACCCGTCTGGCGCACGGCGTTCCTGTCGGAGGCGAACTCGATTACTTGGATGACGGCACTCTGACCGCCGCCCTGCGCGCTCGACGCACGGTAGCCGCACAATCTTCATGAACACCACCATCAAATTTCCCCTATCTTGCCCAATTTTCGCCATCGTTGGGCGCTTTTATAGTGGAGTACTATTTCATTCATTCGATCAGGAGCCTATTCGATGCTAGCTCGTTCGCTCAGCTCTCTTACCGTGTGTGCCGTATTGGTCGCAGGAGCACTTCAGTCCGTTGCCGCCGCAGATGAAACCACCATCAGCGCGAAAGACCGAACCTCACTCAATCTCACCATCTATAACGGTAATCTCGCACTCATCCAGGACCGACGGCGCCTCAAACTCGGCTCGGGCATAAGTCGCATCGGCTTTGCCGGGGTCAGCCGGACGATGATGCCATCGACGGCCTTTCTCGCCGTAAACCCGGCCAAAAGTGTCCGAATATTGGAACAGGATTTCGCTTTCGACCTATTAACCCCCGGTAAAATTCGTGAACATGCGGTAGGACAAAAAGTCCATATCGTCAGAACTCACCCCACTACAGGCAAAGACATTACCGTCGAAGGCGTGTTGCTCAGCACCCAAGGCGGTATCGTCGTGAAAATCGGCGACCGTATCGAAACCAACCCGCCGGGGCGCTTAGTCTTCACGACACTCCCTGACGGTCTTCGTCGGGAACCCACTCTGCTCGCCACCCTGACCGCCAAACGCTCAATTAAAGGGTCCTTGGACCTCCGCTATCTAACTGGTGGCTTGACCTGGCAGGCCGACTATATTGCCGACTACGTCGAGAAAGAGGGAAAGCTCTCTCTGCAGGCCTGGGCCACTGTGACAAACCGCACCGGCGTTGATTTCAATGACGCAACCTTGCGCTTCGTCACCGGATCAGTAAATCGACGAACACCGCGTCCCACGCCGCACAGAATGCGCGCCATGGCGAAAGCATCAATGGATATGGCGGAAGCCGCACCTGCCGGAGGCGGCATGGTCGCGCAGTCTGTTGGTGATTACTATCTTTACCAACTGCCCCGCAAAGCCAGCCTTGCCAACCAGCAAACCAAACAATTGGCGCTTTTAAAATCAACAACTGTGCCGGTTGTCAGAGAATACCGCATTAAAGGCGGCGGATTCCATTATCGTCGTTATGGAAACACTCAGCCGCTCAATGCCGAAATTGTTTTGAGGTTCCAGAACAAGAAAGCAGACGGGCTCGGGCTTCCCCTGCCGTCGGGCATTGTACGTGTCTATGGTAAACGACCCGACAAAAGCGCTGTCTTTCTAGGCGAAGACCGTCTGCGCCATACAGCCAAAAATCAGAAGGTGGCGTTGTCGCTCGGTCGCGCCTTCGACATTTCAGCAAAACGGAAACAAACCGCATTTCGAAAGCAGGGCCTTGCAAAGCGTACATTCGAAGCAGGCTACGAAATTGTTGTGAAGAACGCCAAGGACAAACCGGTAACCGTCAAAATCATCGAGAATGTACCCGGCGAATGGACCATCCTGTCGGAGTCTCACGAGCACGAAAAGAAGAACTCCCGCCAAGCAGTATGGAATTTAAACGTGCCGGCAGGCGAAAAAACAGTCCTAACCTACGAGGTGCGCTCGCGACGCTAATCGCCTACTCGGCGGCTTCTTCGCGCAACTCAGGAACCGGCGGGGTGTCCTGATCCTCTAACTCCACCTCGGCCACACGAACGGCCCGTTTTTGGACCTTCTCCGTGGAAATGCGGATTTGCCGAATATCCTCTTCGGCCTGACCAAAATGGCTCTGCAGGTTGGCGACGCGTTTATCAAGCCGCATAACATCGTCACTCATCGCCATCACTTCTTTTTGGATTAATCCGGCTTGCTCGCGCATTTGTGCATCCTTCAACACCGCACGGATGGTATTGAGCGTCGCCATCAACGTCGTCGGCGAGACGATATAGACCCGTGCCCGGTGGGATTTCTCGACGACCTCGGGCAGCGACGCGTGGAGTTCCGCATAGACCGCTTCCGCAGGAAGGAACATCAGTGCGCTGTCCGCTGTCTCGCCGGGGATGATATATTTCTCAGAAATATCTTTAACGTGCTTCATAACGTCGGCAGCGAATTGCCGGCGCGCAGCCTGTTTTTCGGCCTCATCTTCGGCCGCGCGAAACCGGTTAAAACTTTCCAATGGGAATTTCGCATCCACCGAGATGGACCCTGGCGGGTTCGGCAACTTTAAGAGACAGTCGACCCGCGACCCGTTCGATAATTTCTCCTGAAAGCTATAGGCCGATGGTGGCAGGATATTTTTCACCTGATCGGCCAATTGAGTCTCGCCAAAAGCACCGCGGGTCTGCTTGTTGGACAAAACTTGCTGCAAATTCACTACGTCGGTCGATAATTGAGTGATGTTTTCCTGAGCTTTACCAATAAGAGCGAGCCGTTCACGAAGATCAGTCAGAGTATTGGTGTTTTCAGCCGCTTGTTTAACGAGCGAGTCGCCGACCCTCCGGCTCACCTGATCCAACCGTTCATCCATTGATTTTGTTAACGCGCGTTCTTGAGCCTGCATGCGATCCGTCAATTGGTTCTGCGCAAAGGTTTGCTGCTCGACTAACAGGCTGATTTTAGAGGATAATTCCATGGATTGATCACGCCGTCGCCCACTCAGAACAAGGCCGATAGCCACAAGTGCTACAAACACAGCGCCGAGTGCAATCAGGAATGGCGGGTTGCCGAGCAAGGATTCAAGTGTGAACTGCATAACCGTAGAATCTAGCATGGGATTCCCGCTTTCGCATCTCCGCTCTTGATTTCCGCAATGTCTGCCCATAGGAAGCGGTTAGAGCATATCTTTTTTTAGGGATTACATTATGGCAGTACTGCCGATCATCATTGCCCCGGACCCGAGGCTAAAGAAGAAAGCCGAAGCCGTGACGGCCGTCGATTCGGAAATCGTCGAGCTGATGAAAGACATGCTGGATACCATGTATTTAGCACCCGGGATTGGCTTGGCAGCGCCACAAGTTGGTATCTTGAAGCGCGTAATCGTCGTGGACATAACCAAAGGCGAAGGGCCGCGCGATCCGATTTGCATGGCCAATCCCGAAATCACCTGGTCGTCTGACGAAGAGGTAACGTGCGAAGAAGGCTGTCTTTCATTACCTGAGCAGTTCGACGCGGTCACCAGGCCCGCTAGTATCCGTGTGAGCTTTCTCAACAAAAAGAACGTGCAGGAAGAACGCGAGGCAGACGGATTATTAGCCACCTGTATCCAACACGAAATGGACCACCTCACGGGCACATTATTCGTCGATCATCTTTCCCACTTAAAACGCGGTATGATCCTACGCAAGCTCAAGAAATTAAAGAAATTAAATGCATCTTGACCATACGCCCCACCGCACACTGGGAGAAAACTGATGGCCTTACGCCTCGCCTTCATGGGGTCACCGGACTTTTCGGTTCCGGCCTTAAAAGCATTGCATGACGCCGGGCACGAGATCGCCGCAGTTTACTGCCAACCGCCGCGCCCAGCGGGTAGAGGCCAGAATGAACGACCCTGCCCCGTCGACGCCGCGGCGCGTAAATTTGGCTTCCCAGTCTATACACCAACGACTTTCCGCGACAATTCGACGTGCCAAGATTTCGCAAACCTGAATTTAGATGTCGCCGTGGTCGCCGCATACGGGCTCATCCTGCCAACGGCTATTCTCCAAGCACCACGACTTGGCTGCATTAATATTCATGCGTCTTTACTGCCCCGTTGGCGGGGTGCCGCGCCGATCCAACGGGCCATTCTAGAAGGCGATTCGGAAAGCGGCATTACCATCATGCAAATGGATGAAGGCCTCGATACCGGTCCTATGCTCTTATCGGGGAAGTTAGCGATCACCGCGGCCACCACGGGTGAATCCCTGCACGATGCGCTCTCTGCCATGGGCTCTTCGCTTATCATCAATGCCCTGAACGGTTTGGAAGAAAAGACCTTAGTCGCAACCCCACAGCCTGATGATGGCGCAACCTACGCTAAAAAGTTAAATCGAACGGAATCACAGCTGGAATGGCAAAAGTCCGCACAACAGCTCGAACGGCAAATCCGCGCGTTTATGCCTTGGCCCGGCAGCTGGTTTGAACATGATGGCGAACGCATCAAGGTGCTTGCTGCATCACAGACCGAAGAAACCGGATCGCCGGGGACGCCAGGGACAGTAGTCGACAATCAGCTCACCATTGCCTGCAGCGAAGGCAGCCTCAGGCCCCTCACACTGCAACGCGCTGGCAAACGCGCCATGACGACCGATGAGTTTTTGCGCGGCTCGCCTATCCCAGTGGGAACCATATTGCCGTGACCCGGTGGAAAATCACCATTGAATATGACGGAGGACCCTTTGTCGGCTGGCAACGCCAGGCGGAAGGCGCATCGGTTCAAGGTTCAATCGAAACCGCAATCAAGAAATTTTCCCAAGAGAAGGTCACTTTGTACGGCGCCGGACGAACAGATTCCGGCGTGCATGCCCTGGCTCAGGTCGCGCATTTCGAGATTACCAAAGAGGTCGGGGCAGATACGGTGCGCGATGCGTTGAACTTTCACTTAAAGCCGGCCCCTATCGCCATACTTTCAGCTGAGGCGGTCGACAACACATTTAATGCCCGCGTGTCGGCGACCGCACGTCACTACCGGTATAGAATCTTAAATCGGCGTTCGCCCGCAACACTGTTGTTCGGGCGGGTTTGGCATCAACCACAGTCACTCAACGTTGAGGCCATGCATGACGCAGCGCAGGTCCTGGTGGGGCACCACGACTTTACCAGTTTCCGGGCCACCAACTGCCAGTCCAAGTCACCGATTAAAACGCTGGACCGGCTGACGGTCATTCGCGACGCAGACGAAGTCATCATCGACGCGAGCGCCCGTTCTTTCCTTCATCATCAAATTCGCAATTTTGTCGGTACGCTTAAATTGGTCGGCGACGGCAAATGGTCACGTAAGGAAGTCAAAGAGGCTTTGGACGCCAAAAGCCGAGCAGCTGCGGGCCCAACCGCACCCTCAGACGGATTATATTTGCTTCGCATAGATTATTAAGGTCCCGCTCAACCGAGCCGAAGCAAAACCATGCCGAGTGCAAATTTCACGATAAAAAATTCCGACAAGGACAGCATGAAGGTTGGGCGCATCCGCAACCCCCATAAGCTACCTAAAATAAACATGTGATAGACCATGACAAGACCGTAGCTACAAATGGCGATCATCGCGCCGGTGCTCGGTTTAAAACCACTGATACTGATGAATATGCCCGCGGCGAATAAAATCACCATTTGGAACGGAACCGACCAATTGTATGCGGCAATATAAGCGCCCATCTGCGGCTCTTTGCGATGCATGGGCGCTATCACGGTAATCATGACGGGCCAGATGAGGCGGCTCAGACAATAGGCGAGAATGAAAATGAGACCATAATGCAGGCCGCCTACGTCGACCGCCCCCTTATACGGGGAAAGGACGAAATGAAGAGCGTAAATAGGAAACGCTATGAGCGGCCCAATAAAGGAGAACCAGACACCCGCATTCGAGGCATCGATCAATTGAATCGCGGTTTTATCGCGCAGCAAGAACCGCCAACCCACTAATAATCCGCGGAATATCTGTTTGCCTACGCTCATTGGTTCTCGCGGAAGTACCCTTCCAAGATAGCCTGATAAATACCGACCAACGCCCTAATATCTTCCAAGCGGCATTGTTCGTCGACTTTATGCATGGTTTGGCCGACCAAGCCGAACTCGCAAACAGGACAATGGTCTTTTATGAAGCGCGCATCCGACGTGCCACCGGTTGTACTCATTTCCGGCCGCTCCCCCGTCACCCGTTCTACGCAATCAGCAACCAAATTACTAAGCGGGCCCGGCGGGAAGACAAAGGATTCGCCACTCACCCGGGCTGAAATTTCGTAATTATCGGCCCCGTCCGCAGACGCATCTAACTTCTTCTTGATCCACTTCTTAAGCGTGTCGGAACTGTGCATGTCGTTAAAGCGGATATTGAAGCGAGCCTCAGCTGTGCCGGGAATAACATTCTCAGTCGGGTTGGCAATGTCGATGGACGTAATTTGTAAGCTCGACGCTTGGAAATGATCGTTCCCCGCATCAAGTGGTTCCGCCAGCAGGGCGTCCATCATCCGTACCAGCCGGTGCGATGCACTATCGGCCAAATGCGGATACGCCACATGGCCCTGTTGCCCCAGCACGGTGACGATAGAGTTCATCGATCCGCGGCGGCCGATTTTCATCATTTCGCCAAGCCGGGTTGGATTGGTAGGCTCACCAACAACGCAAACGTCTATTTTCTCGTCTTCCTGCTCCAACCAACGCAGGACCTTCCGCGTGCCGTTGATCGCCGGCCCTTCTTCATCGCCTGTGATCAAAAAACTAATCGAACCTGGGATGCTGCCATTGGCAATCAGCGCCTCCGCCGCACCGGCAAAAGACGCAATAGCCGTTTTCATATCAACAGCGCCGCGCCCGTATAAAATCCCGTCCTTAATTTCCGCAGCAAACGGATCGAACGTCCACGCACTTAAATCACCGGGCGGCACCACGTCCGTATGGCCCGCAAAACAAAAGTTCGGCGCACGCTCACCAAACCGGGCGTAAAGATTATCCACATCCGGGCTGCCTTCTTCGGAGAAGACCAACCGGTGGCAACGGAACCCAATCCCCTCCAGGGTTTCCTGCAACAGATCAAGCGCACCCCCTTCGGTCGGGGTGATACTGGGACAACGGATAAGCCGCTGAGAGAATTCGACGGCGTCGATCATTGTTGGCTAATCACGCAGCAATTCGTTGATCGAGGTCTTGGACCTGGTGCCTTCATCGACGGTTTTCAATATGACCGCGCAATAAAGGTTTGGCCCTGGCGTGCCGTCCGGCAACGGGTCACCCGCATGGGAGCCCGGTACAACCACAGAATAGGCCGGAACCCGGCCACGAATGACTTCGCCCGTCTCACGATTAATGATTTTGGTCGATTGGCCGATAAACACACCCATGGAAAGCACTGAACCTTCCTCAACAATGACCCCTTCGACCACTTCCGACCGCGCGCCTATGAAACAATTATCCTCAATGATAACCGGGTCCGCCTGCAATGGCTCAAGCACGCCGCCGATGCCGGCGCCGCCTGAAATATGGACGTTCTTGCCGATTTGCGCACACGACCCAACCGTCGCCCACGTATCCACCATGGTGCCTGAATCCACATAAGCGCCAAGATTGACGAAGGACGGCATCAACACCACACCCGGCGCAATATAAGCCGACCGGCGCACCACCGCGTTCGGCACGCTACGGAAACCGGCTTTTTCAAAATCCGCCGTCGTCCAGCCCTTGGTCTTAGCGGGAACTTTATCCCACCAGGCCGCCCCATCGGGGCCACCCTCGATCGCCCACATGTCGTAAATTCGGAACGACAGCAAAACCGCCTTTTTTAACCACTGATTAACCTGCCAACCATCGCTACCCTTTTCGGCGACACGTGCTTGGCCTGAATCCATCAATCCAAGGGCGCTCTCAATGGCATCGCGCACTTCGCCCTTTGTGTCTGGTGTAATTGAATCTCTATCTTCCCAGGCGGCGTCTACCACCTTTTGCAAATCTGCTTGGCTCATGAATTTTCCCTGTCGTTAAAGCTGCCGGAGCGCGCCGATCCTGTTTAAGTTAAGCGCTCAAGTCAAGCCGCGCTGTCCGTTTCCTCTTCCACCAACGCGCTCAACCAATCGGTCAAATCGTCAATCCGATGATCAACATAGTCCACACCGTCCGAATCCTCGGACCAACGGTGCTCCGTATGAATTAGTACTGTCGCCATGCCGAGCCTTTTTGCAGGCTCTAAATTGCGCGCAACATCCTCCACCATGACTGTTCTTACCGGATCGATTTCGTACCTCGACAGCAAGGAATGATAAGCACTTTCGTCAGGCTTAGGCCGATAATCTGCCGCGACAATGTCAAAAACATCGTCGAAATGATGACTGATTCCCAACCGACTGGTGACGCGCTCCGCATGAGCGAATGACCCATTGGTATAAATCATCTTTTTGCCCGGTAGCTTCGCAAGCACTCGATCAAGAGTTGGATTGGGATCAATGACGGAAACGTCGATATCATGGACGTAATCAAGAAACGGTTCGGGCGGCATATCGTGATGCTGCATAAGGCCGCTGAGCGTTGTGCCGTATTCATGAAAATATTGTTTCTGCAGCTTAAACGCCTCGCCCAACTCAATGTTAAATTGTGCAGCAATGAATTCCCGCATGCGCATGTCCACCTGATGGAACAAGTTACTTCCGGGTGGATAGAGCGTGTTATCAAGGTCGAATACCCAGTGTTTGGCTTTGGTAAGGGATGATTGCATAAATTCTCGTTCTTTAAGTCTGCGCGCAAAAAACAAGTACCCTATCATGCTCTCGCCTACCTCACAGCGTAGATATTCGCTCTTTATGCGACAAAACGCTTGAACCGTACCCCAATGCCGTCTTTGTTAGGATACAAGAGCAGGGACACAGGCGGCATTTGCCATGGCCAAGGCCGAACCTAAAGGACAGGGGATCAGTACCGCGGACCATCAGGTGCGAGCGGCGCTCGTTTCGTATCCAGGGCCCGTTTTGGTGTTGGATGCCGAGAATCAGTTCCAGTCGCTAAATGATCGCGGCAAAACCCTCGTAACGTCGCTGAGCAAACCTTTTGGTGTCGCAATTGCGTCCGTTTTGACGGAGCTTGCCGCGAACGCCCAAACAACCGGCGATGCAAATTCCGAAAAGATTTCACTACCGGCGGAGCATCAAAGCGGCGGACAGTGGCTCGACGCCACCCTCGTGCCACAAGATAATGGTGAAACGTTAATCCTTTGCCGCGACATTTCACTCGATGTGAATGTACGCAGTGCGCTCGTGGAATCTCGGCAACTCTATAAAGACATGGTCGAGGTTGCTTGCGACTTCGCGTGGGAAACAGACTCGGCAGGCCGCTTCTCCTTCATCTCGGCCGAAACCACCCTAGGCCACAAGAGCAGGGAACTAATTGGCGTTAGTCCCGAAACCCTTCTTGCACATCCCGCCGTATCCACTGCGCTACCGTTTAGTCCTGAAGATGTGGTGCTGAATGAGGAGCTTTGGCTAAATCATGCGGAAGGTCAGCCAGTATGCATCATGATTTCAGCACTACCGCTTTTCGACGGACTGGGCCGGCGCACAGGTTCACGCGGGGTTTGTAAGGACATTTCCGTGCAGCGGTTGCGCGACGATATCCTTTCCCGAAGCCGGATGCGTGATCGTGTGGTTTCCTACATTGTGGACACGTTCCGTAGCAAAGAACGACCACAGGACATGCTCAATACCGCCACATCGTCGATTGGCCGTGCCTTGGAAGCCCAAGGTTGCGATCTTTTCATCAGGACCTCCGATGGCGAGCTAAGCCATGCCGCCGGGTACGGAATTGCAGCAGGAGAACAGGACTGGTCGCAAAAAGTGCTGGATCAGATCGAGGACGATTCACGCTTCGAAGGCATTCTGGATGATTACGCGGTGCTCGCCGCAACAACAGAGTTTAGTCAACGCGATAATGGCGCCATCATTTTGATGCGGGCCCATGACGGTATGGCGTGGACCGAGGAGGATCGCGTTTTAGTCGCTGCTTTGCGAGAGCCGCTGGGATCAGCACTCGCACAAATTTCCGAGCAGAAGAAATTGGAAGAACTTTCGCGGATCGATGAACTTACAAGCCTTCTCAACCGGCGAGCCTTCAATGATGATCTTCGCGCGCGCATTAGCCGTTCAGTCCGGCGTGGCCGATCGGGTGCTTTGATTTATGTAGATCTTGATAATTTCAAACCGGTCAACGACACACACGGCCACGAAAAGGGCGATGAAGTATTGAAGCTACTATCTGCCATCCTTCACGACAGCATTCGCGAATACGACTTAGCCGCCCGTCTCGGCGGCGACGAGTTTGCTGTCTGGTTAGACGATACAAATGAAGAGATTGCACTCAACCGGGGCAGGAGCATCGTCAGCGCCTGTGATAAATTAGCCGAGTATAGCGGTAGCAATGACAAGCCCCTCGGCGTCTCCGCCGGCATCGCGGTCTATGAACCCGACAAGGAGGAAAGTTTAGAAGGTTTGGTTGCACGGGCCGACCAAGCAATGTATGAGGCCAAGCGCAAAGGTAAGGGGCAAGCCGCTATAGCGAGTCCTGCCTAACAACGAATTGAAGGCACTTTTCATGGCCCCGGATGACGAATCGACCGGTTCGACCGCCAAAGCTTACGACGACGCAAAAAATCTTGCGCGATCGGGCGGCTTGGAAGCGCGCCGCACACTAGCCCGCAATGACGCGACTAAACCCGATATATTGTTTTTTTTAGCGGGCGACCCAGACCCGGAAGTCCGTCGCGAAGCAGCTCGAAACGAGCAAGCGCCCCACAAAGCGGATATGTTACTCGCCCAGGATAGCGACAGTACCGTTCGCTCGGATTTGGCTGGAAAAATCGCACGCCTCACGCCGGGGTTGTCGGCCGAACAACATAGCACTCTCTATAATCTTACAATCGAAACACTGGAAGTGCTGGTCCATGACCAGGTGGTGCAGGTGCGCGGAATCTTATCCGAGGCGCTGAAAGACGTGGCCAATGCGCCTCCATCGGTCATTCGCCAGCTTGCGCGCGACACCGAGATTAGCGTCAGCGGTCCTGTGTTGGAATTTTCGCCTGTCCTATCCGACGAAGATCTAATCGAGATTATCAACAGCGCCCCGGTACAAGGCGCCTTAAACGCAATCTCGAAGCGTCAGGGCCTTCGTGAACCAGTATCCGACGCCATCGCCGCCAGCGGTGACCATAGCGCGGTGGCATCCCTACTATCCAACCGGAGCGCTCAAATTCGCGAAGAGACCCTCGACCTAATTGTCAATGCCGCGCCGGCCATAGAGCTATGGCATGAACCACTGGTGCGACGACCAGGGTTACCCGTCGGAGCCGCGCGTAAGATCGCGGGTTTTGTCGCGGATTCTTTGCTGATGGAACTTCGGGAACGCCGTGATCTGAGTGCTGAAGCGGTCGCTGCCGTCATAGGAGTCGTCGAAACCAAGCTTGGGAAAAAGGAACCCGAGAAGACACGCGAGGGCCCTGAGCAAAAAGACGACGAAGACGACCAATCTTTCGCGACCCGGCGCGTGCACGCCATGATCAAACGCGACGAGCTTACCGAGGATGAGGTATTCGAAGCATTGCAAGCTGGCGACCGGCTATTCGCCATCGCAGCACTCGCCATCCGGGCCGATATCCCTGAATCACTTGTCCATCACGCTCTCCGTTTGCGGAGCGCAAAAGGAATAGTCTCCATGGTCTGGAAGGCGGGATTCAGCATGCATCTCGCATCGGCGCTACAAATGCGGCTCGCAGGCATCCCACCCAAGGCAATTATCAAGGCCACCAATTCGGGCGGGTTTCCCATCGACGATGCGGGTATGGAATGGCAGCTGGAATTCCTATCGGGAAGCCAGCGCTAACAACTCCTAATTTCTAATCAGCGTGCCTGAGCCATGCTCGGTAAAGATTTCCAACAAAACGCTATGGGGCGCGCGTCCATCGATAATAACCGCCGCTTCGGCCCCGTCTTCGACAGCCTGAATACAGGTTTCCAATTTGGGAATCATACCGCCCGAAATTGTCCCGTCACCCATAAGCGCTCTCGCTTCGTCGAGCGACATTTCTGGTATAAGTTTCCCATTCTTATCCAGAACGCCTTCAACATCAGTGAGCAACAATAAGCGCGTCGCATCGACACCGCCGGCGACTGCGCCGGCAACCGTATCGGCGTTGATGTTAAATGTCTGACCCGATACGTCTATGCCCAACGGGGCAATCACCGGAATAATCTCGGTTTCCTGCAATGCATCCAAAATATAAGGATCGATGGTTTCCGGCTCTCCGACAAAGCCCAGATCGATTACTTTTTCAATGTTGGATTCAGGATCTTTTGTCGTGCGGGTCGCTTTCCGAACCGTAATCAACCCGCCATCTTTGCCCGAAAGGCCGATCGCCGTTCCCCCAGCCGCGTTAATGGCCGCAACGATCTGCTTATTGATCTGGCCGGAAAGAACCATTTCGACGATTTCCACCGTCTCCGCATCGGTTACCCGCAGGCCGTCGATAAATTCGCTTTTTATTTTTAGCCGCTCGAGCATGGCCCCGATCTGTGGTCCACCGCCATGCACCACGACCGGATACACACCGACCTGCTGCAACAACACAATATCGTTGGCGAAACTCGCCGCGAGCTTCGCATCTCCCATGGCGTGGCCACCATATTTGATCACGAATGTTTTGCCCGCATAGCGGCGCATATAAGGCAGGGCTTCGGTTAGAATTCCTGCTTTCTCAAGCCATTCGGCGCGGCGTTTTGCTTTATCCGACATGTCGAATTTCCGTTGCTTAACAATTTGGCGGCGGACTTTACCCTAAAGGTTTGGTTGTCGCCAGCTGTACGAAATCAGCCCGCAATTGTTCGATGCCAAGTTTCTTAAAAGCACTCGTAACATGAACCACGGGCATGGCGGCCGGATGTTTCGTCAACTCCGTCGTAATGGCCGCTAAGGTCTTTTCCAATTCGACCGCTTTTGGCTTGTCTGCTTTGGTCAACACGATTTGATAGACCACCGCATCTCGGTCGAGCTCTGTCATCAAGGCCCGGTCATTGTCTTTGAGACCATGGCGACTATCGATCAATAAACAGATACGACGAAGATTAACCCGCCCCTTCAGGTAAAGGTGAATAAGGTTTGTCCATTCGGCGATGCTTTTCTTCGAGGCACGTGCATAGCCATACCCCGGCAAATCCACCAGCATGAGCCGTTGGCCGAGGTCGAAAAAATTTATCTGCTGCGTACGGCCGGGTGTATTGGAAATTCGCGCCAAGGTTTTTTGTCCCGTCAGCGCGTTAACCAAGCTTGATTTCCCCACATTGGACCGCCCGGCAAAAGCAAGCTCCGGCAATCCCGGTGCCGGCAGCTGATCAAGCTGCATAGCACCGTGAACAAAGTTGCACTCTTGCGCAAAGAGTTTACGGCCGCTCTCTAAGAGCGCCGCGTCCAAGATTTCGTCGGGACCAGGCATTTTCTTTTTCCAAGCATCGCTCAGCTAAATTTTCACGCCCATGCGTCTCATGATCACCCATTGCTGAGCAATAGACAAAATATTGTTCCAGGCCCAGTAGATAACCAAACCGGCTGGGAACGGCGCCAAGATGAAGGTGAAAATAAACGGCATAAACATAAAGATTTTTGCCTGTATCGGGTCCGTCGGCGTCGGGTTCAGCTTTTGCTGCAAGAACATCGTCGCACCCATAATAATCGGCCAAATACCGATATTAACGATCGCCAAAGTCTCCGGCACATCCCAGGGGATAAGACCAAACGCGGTAAACAGCCCCAGTGGATCCGGCGCGGACAAATCGTGAATCCAACCAAAAAACGGTGCGTGGCGCATTTCGATGGAAACGAACAGCACCTTATAGAGTGCAAAGAAAACCGGAATCTGAATCACGATCGGAAAACAGCCCGCCGCCGGATTAACCTTCTCCACCTTATAAAGGTTCATCAGTTCCGTATTCATACGTTGGCGATCTTCACCGAAACGTTCCTTCAGCTCTTCCATTTTCGGCTGCAAAGCTTTCATCTTGCTCATGGCGCGATAGGACTTGTTCGCCAACGGGAAGAAAATCAATTTGATGATGACGGTCAAAACCAAAATGGCGATGCCGTAATTACCGAACACGCCATTGAAGTAACTAAGCGCCTCAGCAAACGGCTTAGTGAAAAACCAGAACCACCCAAAATCGATTGCCAGGTCGAACTTGTCGATCTTTAAGCTCTCGTTATAGCCATCCAATAATTTCTTTTCTTTAGCACCGGCGAAGAAATGGCTCTTCGTTTCAATCGTGCCGCCGGGATTGACGGTCAAAGCCGGACTCAAGAAATCCGCTTGATAGGCTTGGTTATTGCCACGCTTGTGGCTGACAAAGCTGGTTTTGACTTTTGTCGTCTGGTTGGGAATTAACGCAGCAAGCCAATATTTATCGGTAATGCCAAGCCAGCCGCCTGTGGTTTCAAACCGTTTCGGGCCACTTTCCTCGAAGTCGTCGTAATCGACTTCCTGAAGTGCGCCTTCTAATACACCGACGAGCCCTTCGTGAAGAATGTAAAAGCCGAGAACACTTGGCGTGCCTGACCGCGATACCAACCCGTAAGGCGCCAATGAATAAGAGTTCTTGGTCACGTTCTTTACCCGCTGGGTAATTTCGAACATGTAATTCTCATCCAAGACGATTTGCCGTTCGAAGACCATCCCCTGGCCGTTATCCCAGCTCAGCGTTACCGGCTTACCCGGACTTAATGTAGACCCGGAAGCTTGCCAAACCGTCTTACCGTTCGGAGTTTTTACGCCATTCCCAAGCCAGCCAAATTCTGCGTAATAAGGACGTTCAGAGCCGGTCGGCAACAATAGAATAATTTCTGGGCTCGTCGGGTCGAGTTTCTCGCGAAAATTCTTCAATACCAGATCGTCAATTCGACCACCCGTCAAATTGATGGAACCGCTCAGGCGAGAGGACGATATTTGGACGCGTGGCCCCTTCTTTAAGGCTGCCACCCGGCTCATGCCCTCATTCTTAGTATCGTTCGCGGCCGCCTTCGGCATCACATCGCTAACATCCGATCCCAGCTTGGGACCATCGTCCTGAGCTTTGGCTTTGTTAGGCGTTACTTGTTTGGCGGTTTTACCGTCGCCTTGCGGAGCGGTTTTCTGTGCCCCCTTCGGGTCCAAAGCCTGTTCTGACTTAACGGCCCCATCCTTCGACAGCTCAGGCGGCGGAAAGATAATGTTGAAGCCAACAACAATGACCAGCGATGCCGCAATTGCGAGCAGAAGATTTTTTTGTTGATCGGGTATCATCGTTTTTATCCAAACTTATCGAACATGTGGAACGGGAGGAACCGGATCATGACCCGCATCGCCCCAAGGGTTGCATCGAACGATGCGGTATATGCCAAGCCAAGTGCCCTTTAAGGGCCCGTGCGTATCAATGGCTTCTATGGCATAGGCTGAACATGTGGGGTGGAACCGGCAACCGGCCCCCAATAGCGGAGACAACACCAGCTGGTAAGCACGAATGCAGCCTTGCATGCACTTGCCAATGATATTCATGAACTCCCCCCTGAACCGACTAATCGTCATCTAGTCGCCGGTTTCCCGCCAAGCCTTTAGTTTCTTCATCGCTGTCACTAAGTCCCGCTGCAATGCAGGAAAGGAGCGACTGGCCGTTGCCCGTCGCGCAATGACAACATAATCATGCCCGGCTGCAGCGTGTAGAGGCATAACCTCACCGACCGCTGCGCGCAAGCGCCGCTTTGCGCGATTTCTCGCGACGGCATTACCCACCTTGCGGCTTGCCGTATAACCGACACGCACAGACACAGCATCGGCTTCACGCACGCACGCCTGAAGCAGCAAACCGGGCGTAACATATTTACGCCGTGCGGAAGCAACGCGCAAAAATTCCGCGCGCCGCTTCAACGGCTCGACGCCGACCGGCATACCTTATGCGGAAAGGGTTTTGCGACCCCGCGCACGGCGGCGGGCAAGCACTTGACGGCCTGATTTAGTAGCCATGCGCGAGCGAAAGCCGTGACGGCGTTTGCGAACCAAATTACTCGGTTGAAATGTACGTTTCACAATGGGCCTCCGATACCCAGAACTAAGAGGCACGCTATATAGAAGTTGTAGATTGCGAAGTCAACGATTGTGCGCGCTCACGATTTAGTAACATCACATCACATATAGGGAGATCGCCTTTAATTAAGAATACTCCCGTAGTACCAAAACAATTGATAGTGTCACTGAAACCAGTTCAAAGGTGCGTTATGGCAGACGAATCGCAGAACGAAACTTCCGAAAAGAACCGCGGGTTTTCTTTTAAGAGATTGATCCCGCTGATCATTCTAGGCCTCGGCTTAGCCCTGTTCTTTGTTTTGGACTTGGATAAGTACATTACGCAAGAGACCCTGCGTGACAATCGCGAATGGTTACTGACGCGCGTTTCTGACCATGCGGTTCTGACCGCTCTTGTGTTCATGGCAATTTATGTGGTCGGCGTCGCATTTTCATTACCCATCGGCGCGGTGTTAACCATCACCGGCGGTTTTATGTTTGGCCAAATTTTCGGTACGCTGTATGTGGTTTCCGCAGCAACGGTCGGCGCGACATGCCTGTTCCTCGCGGCCAAGACGGCGCTTGGCGATATATTGCGCGCCAAAGCAGGTCCAGCAATAAAATCGATGGAAGCCGGTTTTCAAGAGAACGAACTGAATTATCTGCTTGTCCTACGACTTATTCCGATCTTCCCGTTCTTCATCGTCAATCTGGTGCCCGCCTTTCTAGGCGTTAGTCTGCGCAACTATGTTATCGGCACGTTTTTCGGCATAATGCCTGGGTCATTTGTCTTTGTAACCGTCGGCGCGGGCATCGGTTCGATTTTCGACCAAGGCAAAACACTGGAACTCAGCAGCGTACTCACCAAAGAAATTGTCACCGCATTAATCGGTCTGGCGGTGTTGGCGGTGTTGCCGGTGGTTTATAAAAAGATCAAAGCCCGCAAGGGAACGGCAGAAAACGAATAACGGACGAAGCGAGTAGAAACGTATGCGGAGCCTTTCGTCACGCTTGCTAGTCCTTACGGTACTGTTCGTCATGGTGGCGGAAGTGTTGATTTTCGTGCCATCGGTCGCACGGTTCCGAGAGGCTTGGTTTAGCGAAAAGCTTGGGTCCGCGCATTTAGCCATCCTAACACTCGACGCAACGCCAGACCGCCGAATTGGCGAGATGCTGCGGGACGAATTATTAGGACAGGTGGGCGCCTATGCGCTTTTCCTGCGCCGCAAAGGTGCCCGACATTTCATCGCAACAGACATGCCGCCGCCTGTCATACGCACGTTCGATCTGCAAAATACCAACGCCATGAAGTTAATTGCAGATGCCTTTATGGCGCTGATCGCGACCGAGGACCGTGTCATACGCATTATCGGGCCGTCACCGAAGGACCCGAAAGTCATTATCGAAATCGTGATGGACGAACGCCCATTGCAACAGGCGCTAAAAGGGTTCTCCTGGCGCATATTCGGCCTCTCGTTAGGCATTTCACTCTTTGCAGCAATCCTAGTGTTTCTAAGCTTGCAATGGTTGCTCGTCCGCCCCATGCGTCGGATTACCGCCAGCATGACGGCCTTTCGATCGTCGCCCGAGGATGTGAACCGTATTATCAACCCGACATCGAGAAATGACGAGATTGGGACCGCCGAACGTGAGCTTGCCGAAATGCAGCGTGGTTTGCGAGCGGCGCTAAAGCAAAAAGCGAATCTTGCCGCTTTAGGATCCGCCGTCGCAAAAGTTAACCATGACCTTCGAGGAATTCTGTCGTCCGCGCTGCTGGTCTCCGATAGTTTAGAATCGGTGCAAGACCCTGAAGTAAGACGAGTCGCCCCGCGCCTAATGAGTTCCATAGAACGGGCGGTCGCCCTGTGCACCGACTCTTTGGATTATGTCAGCGGCAAGAACGCTGAGATTAAACGTGAATCCTTTTCGCTTCGTCAGTTGACCCAAGAAATCGCCGAAACTGTTAGTGTTTCCACAAATCCCGGGGCGACCGTTACCCATGGATTAGATGGGGAGCTGAAGGTTATAGCGGACCGGGAACTTTTATACCGTGCGCTTGGAAACCTGGTGCGCAACGCCGCAGAGGCCGGCGCCAAAGAAATAAGGTTCACCGCCGAAAATGCAAACGGGCAAACCGTGATCGACGTGGTCCATGACGGCCCAGGAATTCCGGAAAGAGCGCTGGCGAATTTATTTTTGCCGTTCGAAGGCTCTACTCGAGCCGGCGGTACGGGGTTGGGGCTGGCGATCGCCAAAGAAGTGGCTCATTTGCATGGCGGCGACCTTACCCTTATGCGCTCCGGGCAGGAGGGTACGGTGTTTCAATTAAAATTCCCCAATGAGAACGCCCTGTTCGGAAAAGCTCACTAAATCCGCCGCAAAACCCTTGCTGCAACGCAACAATTATGAGATGAACGTTGTCCCAATAAACGACCCTTTACTAACTGGTGTTGTGAATTAGGAGGTTTTCCGGTCACATGGCGAACAAAAAACCAGTCAAGCGCATCACCGTCCCCGAGATTCGGGGACGAAAAGGTGCTCAGCCGATCGTTTGTTTAACTGCCTATACGGCGCCTTTTGCCGAAATGGTGGATCCGCATGTGGATTTAATCCTGGTCGGTGATTCCGTCGCCATGGTGCTTTACGGCATGGAATCGACCCTTGGCATCTCTTTAGAAACCATGATCGGACATGGACGCGCTGTCGTGCGGGCATCTAAAAATGCCCTTGTCGCCGTCGACATGCCCTTTGGAAGCTATCAAGAGAGCAAAGAACAGGCCTTCCGAAACGCTGCGCGAATCATGTGTGAAACCGGTTGCCAGTCCGTCAAGCTGGAGGGCGGAGAAGAATTAGCCGACACAGTGCGCTTTTTGTCCGAAAGGGGCGTACCCGTCTTTGGACATGTGGGATTGCGTCCGCAAAGCATGCACACCGCCGGTGGCTTCAGAAGCCATGGCAAAGAGCATGACGAAGCAACACAAATCGTAAACGACGCAAAAGCAATCGCTGATGCGGGTGCATTTGCCATCGTCGTCGAAGGAACCGTCGAGCCCGTAGCGGCACGTGTCACCGAAGAAACGCCCGTACCGATCATCGGTATCGGCGCATCACCCCGATGCGATGGGCAAGTATTGGTGACCGAAGATTTGGTCGGCATGTTCAACACTTTTCGCCCCAAATTTGTCAAACGCTATGCAGAACTCGGTGACCAATTATCGGAAGCAGTGCAATCTTTCGCAGACGATGTACGCCAACGCCGTTTCCCTGAAACCGAGCATTGTTTCAGGACGGAACAGCGCAAGATTTCCGGCTGAGCACGCCAAGCATAATGGGTTCACCACCCGACAGTATCCACACTCTCATTCAGCTACGCGAGAATATCGCGACATGGCGCGCTAACGGAGACCGGATAGGGTTAGTCCCGACAATGGGTGCGTTGCATGACGGGCATCTGTCGCTTGTGCAGAGAGCCGTATCCGAATGCGAGCGCGTGATTGTCACAATCTTTGTTAACCCCAAACAATTCGCGCCGAACGAAGATTTGGCCACCTATCCAAGAGATAAAACAGGCGACCTACGAAAACTGGCCACCTCCGATATTGCGCTCGTCTATGTACCTGACGGCGATCAAATCTACGGGCACGGATTTGCAACCCGCGTCGAGGTCGATGGCCTGACGGATCACTTGTGCGGTAAATCACGTCCAAATTTCTTCGGCGGCGTCGCAACCGTTGTCACGAAATTGCTTATCCAAGCGCTGCCGGACCGTGCTTATTTCGGCGACAAGGACTTTCAGCAATTGTTGGTCATTCGTCGCCTGGCGGCAGATTTGGACATTCCGGTCGATATTGTCGGTTGCCCCGTCATCAGGGAACCGGACGGCTTGGCGCTCTCTTCAAGAAACGCCTACCTATCGGAAGCGAACCGAGTTGTAGCGCCTACACTATATAAAATTCTTCAACAAACAGCTGAACGCGTTAGATCGTCCGAATTTTGTCGCGCTGCTGAAGCTTGGGCGAAGAATGAACTTATCCAACGCGGGTTCACAAATGTGGACTATGTGGAAATCAGAGACGAAGAAACATTGCGTTCGGTCGACATGGTCAAAAACGGAACGCCGCAGACGCGTGTGTTTGGAGCTGCGCATCTTGGCACCACGCGCTTAATCGATAACGTCGCGGTTACCTTTCACGATTAATCGCCACCAGGAGGTTCCACACCCTCCTGATCCCATGGGAATACGACCCAAACATTCTGTTCTACCAAAGACCCAAAATAATCCGCCCGTTCGCGGCCAGCTGGCTTGGCAAAAACAGTTGCCGTGATTGCATTCGGAAACCGCCCACGTAACAGGGCCAGGGTTTGACCGGTATCGGCGATGTCGTCCACGATCAACCAACGTCCGTCAGGAGGAAACACAGTCTCTTTTATAATGCGTGGTTCGGTTCGTTCACGGCCCTGATAGGAGGTAACCGCAATAACATCCACCCTCCTTATTTCCAGTGCGCGCGCCACGATTGCGGCCGGTGCCAATCCACCACGGCTTACCGCGAGTAAGCCATCGAAAGGCCCCTGGTCTTTTAATAGCCGAACCAGCTCTAATGTTTCCCGGTGCAAACGTTGCCAGGAAACACATAAATCATTGGTGCTTCTATCGCTCACCAGACCACGCATCTAAGGCTGACATCTAACGCACCTCATAAAAAAAACCGGCGCTATCAAAACGCCGGTTTTTTTAAAATTCATGCTGCAAATCTAACGAACGTAAACGCGAACCTCGTTCGCCTGCGCGGTCGCGCTGTTCGTCGCTGTCAAATTAACCCGCGATGCCGACAACCCCATATCCGTTAGAGTGCGCAGAACGCCTTCGGCGTTACGCTTGGCTGCAGTGGTATTTAGAATGCGTGCCGAGGGTGAACCAACCTTTGGGCTAACCGCAACGAGATCAAAGGCCGCGTCCGGTTTCCGCTCTACAGCACGACTCACTGCATTATAGAGCGCTTGCTGATACGCCACGTTTTGCCGATCAAAACGAATGACCACCAACGGACGGCTCGAGGCCCGGCGTTTCCCGGACCGGGCCGCCGTACGGGCTTTGATTTCAGCTTGCGCAAATGCGCGGTTCATCAAGCTCGCGCCATAGCGTTCGCCGTTTTTGATGGCAATCGACATGGTAGTCAGATTACGCCGTTCATTAGCGAGATAACTGGTCTGGCGGTTGATATCGTTACTGAGTTCGTTCAACAACCGATCGATAAACACCACCGTACGATTAGCGTCGTCTTCAACGCTACGAAGCTGCACATGATCTTCATCGACAGCGCCGCTCAACGTGTAGGTCGCTCGAACGCTATCCAACAAATAACCAGCAACCGTCGCTTCCGAACCAGAATCGTTCGACAGGCCATTCATCTTCGAGATATTGCCTTCGATTTTCTCGAGCTGCAGCTGCGCTTCATTCCATTGCTTCACCAGCACAGGATTGCCTGGCGTGGTGCCAGCCTGCAATTTGGCATTCATGGCAGCCACAATACCGTGGTAGCGCTGAGTCGAAGATTCATTCTCAGTTCGCAATGTGGTCATGCGGGAATTAAGTCGGTTGATGGCACCTTTTAACTTGTCCAAGTCGCTGCGCATTGAAACGATTTTTTTGCCGACGAAGGTGCCTGTGGATTTCGCTGCGGGACCGGCAACAACAGGCGCAGCAGCTGAGGATGCTCTGGTCGCCGTCGGAGGCGTATAAGCTCTGGAGGCCGACCCGCTCGCTACCGGTGTCGGCGCACTCGGCGCCGCTGCACTGCTCGATTGCGCAGGGGCGGTGTTTGGATCTTCGCCTGACAATGACGGCCACATACTATTCGACTCGCAACCAGCGAGGAGAAGACCGCTCGTGATTAAAACGAGCGTTGTTCGTGAAAATGTCATCTTTAAAAAACCACCCTGCGAGTTACGAACTCATCAAACCCCAAACTAAAATTCAACCGCGCAGACGCCATGGTTCTGCAAACCTTGGAGTCCGTGCCTATGTATCTTTGTACTATCACACTCATCAACTTGATTCTACTGAAGCGAATATGGCTAAACAAGCAACAAATCGCAACAAATATCATGCAGATATCCTTAAAGGGATTGGGCTTTAGTATATCGCGAACACCGCATGAATTGCGTGCTTTTAGGACAATCGAATGATTGTTAAAGTCAACCAGCAGATCACCCACCACAAGCTCTTTCCGAAACGGCCTTGTCAAAGACACTCGTCAAAAAACATGGGGGCCGCAATCGATGCCCTATCGTTGGATTTACCCTAAGGGTCAAGCCGTGCCTTTACCGCATAAATCAGCGCTATCAAAATTGAAATACCGATCAAGTTGGCGGCATCTACTTTGCTCGTCACAGTGAAAATATTCTCCATGACCGCCAAAACAAGGGCGCCGGACTGTTGGCCGAGCACTAAAAAAATCAAAACGCAAACTAACACAAGCAGGAGCCCGAATTCCGCCAACATCCATAGGGCTTGGTTTACTTTTGCAATTTTCTTCAACATTTGTGCCATTTTATGCCTCTCGACGCCTAAAGATTGGGTGGGAGCGCAAACGCTCCCACCCATCGCGCAAGCGAAGCTTGTCCAATAAAGTAGACAATAACTATCTAGAAATCATCGGGTAGCAAAAATACTACCGCACGATACCTATTTTCTCGAGAACAACCAGAGAATGATACCGATACTGACCAACCCTGCCAAACCACCTTTCGCAAGGCCTCCGACAAAGCTGACAATGTTATTAGCAACATTACCGAACGGATTAGTATCAATCTGGCCGACAAGAAGAGTCACAACAATAGCAAGTGCGAGTAGACATAAAACGACATCTGTCAGTTCAACTACCCATCCTTTAATCTTCGAGATCATATCCAATCTCCCCTCAAAGTAAGTAAGACACAACACCACATATGGTACGACGTTTTGTCGCACAACACAATATCGTGTTTGGAGATATTCTTTAATTGTGCAGCGTACGCGAATTTCGCTTCCGCTTATCCTTTTGGGATAAAAAGAAGAATTTATATCTGAAAATGCATGATTTTGCGCTGCAATACGGGCATTCACCGGCATTCCCACAAGGAAAAGCCACCCGGATTCCCGAATCCCGGCATAACCGACCACTTTCCATACGGTCAGACCGCAGAAAGTTTCGCCGCTTTTCGAAATACCCGGCTTTGATTTCGATCTATCTGGCAACAAAATAATGGGAAAACAGAAGAACAAGGCATTGATTTATATGTGCTTCTAAAACAAGCACGATAACACATCATACAAAGATATCGATGGGTGCAAACTTCTGGGTGACAATTCGGTGACGCTAGGCTAAGTAGGGCGCCGCCGACGTACGGCACTTTAACTTCCGAGTCGCGGCTTATGGTTATTTTTCGCGAATCGTAAATGTATCGACTACAAACAGATACGGGGCGCCCGTAGCTCAACTGGACAGAGTACCTGACTACGGATCAGGGGGTTGGGGGTTCGAATCCTCCCGGGCGCACCATTTCTTTATCTAAAACCAAAAACAGAAAAACGCACTCTGCGTCCGGTAGCCCTATTGATCTGTCGGGTCTGGGGTTTCGTCGGGTTCATGCTCGGCATCGCTACTGCCAAAGAGTTTTTCGAAAAAGGACTTTTCTTCCGGCTCTCCCGTCTCGTCGCTTTTTTGATTCTCACCAGTAGCAAAGGTTTCCGCGGCTGGTTGCTTTTTAGGCGAACTAGAATCGACCTCGGTTTTCGGCGGCTTTGCGGCCGTTCCGGTCGCGGGCTTTTTTGGTGGCGTTTTTTTACGGGCCGCTTTTTTTGGCCTTCTTGATCTTCTTGACCTGTTTCGCTTTCGTCGCCCTTTTCTTCTTAGGCGCCGCTGTTTTGGCCTTTTTTACTTTTTTAGTTTTCTTCGGCGTTGGGCTTCCTTTTGAAGCCTTCTTTTTCACAGGTTTTTTAACTTTCCGTTTGTCTTGGGTGGCGTCCGGGTTTTGCGTTTTTGCGGTCTCTGGAGTTTTTTCAGCAGCGTTTTTGGGCGTTACTATTTGTTTATCCGATGCCTTGGCCTCTTTAGAATCTTTTTTGTCAGGTATTATCTCACCCGCCCAAAGACCCCGGTTCGACTGTTTTGCATCATCTTCATCAACTTTGTAGCGTTCCGTTTGCGTCGCAACCGCCTTCGCCCAGCCAGACCGCACATGCTCTTCTGCAATATCATGCTCACCGGCATAGCAAGTCGCAAAAATAACGCCGGGTTTTTTCGGCGCGTTCTTTTCAATGTCACAGGACAAGAATGCGCCGTCCGCAATTTTAATCAACGCACCCCAAGAGACGATGCCACAACGCATTATCGCTGCGTTAACCTGGCAGCTTTGCCCCTTTGACGGCGCCTCAATGCCAAAGAGCCGAATTTTCTGTTTGTTGACCGATACAACGTCGCCTGACAGAATCGTCGCGACGCCACGAATTTCTTTCGCGTGCGCTCCGAAAGCCAAAGACAGCATGGATAAAGCGATGGCACCAGCCATCCAAATCCGCGCGCTAGCCTCAAACATCCGCCTTTCCCGTGGCGTAAGCATGAGCTCTCCCTGTTTCCCAATTAGTGTCGGGTCTAAGACTTCGTTCTTACTTAAGTGCGCGCAATTATATCACGCTCCTACGCGTTAGGCTCGTTTTGATCGTCGGTTTAAGCATTTTTGGTTGATTGGACGGTATTCGGGGCTTCGTTCCCGCCATCATCGGCGCCCCTGCCATGTCGCCTTCCTTCTTCCATGCCTTCACAACTGGCCCCATCGCAGCAAGGCGCAATATTTGTTTTGCAATGAAGGCATTGTGCGTGGCCATGGACATAATCCATTGGCGTTTCATGGCCACAAAAGGGGCAGCGGAGGGTCGGCGCACCAGTCATGCGGGCATGCTAGCACACAGATACAAACTCACAAAACTTAGCCCTTAAACACGTACAATAGGACATTGAGAGTCCGGCTAGGCGGCTACGTCGTCAGAGACCCCACCCGTTCAAGGGTCCGAGGAATTCCCGTATCGTACAGGTCGGCCAATGGCGAAATTACGCGCTCAACCGCCTCCTGGCCTAACGAATCCATCAATGCACAGGGCGGTTTACCGAATTTAAGCGCTAACGAGGCCCCCATATCGATGTCCGCCGGACTGGCAACCTCTTCATCCAATTCTTGCAGGACTGGCAAAAACGTAGCGCCCAATAACCGGTCGGCAATTGTTTGGTCACGGGCTTCATCGGATTCCGAATTAAGTGGGTCAATAGACCAGGCTTGGCCATTCGCACCTTTGTTCGCGACTGAAATCGCCGGCGTGTAGAAAGCGCCGAGCCCCGTCAAATTATCCTGAGCGTGCAACATCACCTGCATGCCGACCAAATTCATAACCACGAAAGGACCTGCAGCTGCCCCTAAAACATCGCTCGCGACACGATCAATTTCCGCCGCCGATGCAAGGCCTTCATCGAACAAGCGGGCGGCTTCATTAGCATAGGGGCAAAAGAACCGGTTGAGCGCAAATCCGCTACTATCATGGCATAGCACAGGCTTTTTGCGGGTCTCTCCACAAAAAGCCACCACTTGCTCGACAACCGCAGGGTCCGTTTTCTCCCCCTTCACCACCTCAACGATCGGGCTGACCGCCGGCGGGTTGAAATAATGAATCCCCAAAAACCGCGCCGGATTACGCACTGTCTCCGCCAACGCGCTCACTTTCAAGCAGCTGGTATTTGTGCCGAGGATTACATCGTCCCGAAGCAAGTCTTCGATATTACTATAGACCTCAGCCTTTACATCAAACCGCTCGAATACCGCCTCGATCACCAAATCACACTCTCCGAGCGCACCAAGGTCCGTCCCGGCACTCAAACGACCTAACGCGGCTTTGGCCGACGCCTCGTTCATTCGCTCCTTATCGACGTTTCGGGCGTAAAATTTTCGGGCGCGCTCAACCGCGTTATTAAGTGTTTCCTGAGAGAGATCGACAAGACTGACATCAATGCCGTTTTCCGCGATATTGGTTGCGATACCTGCGCCCATGGTACCGGCACCGATAATACCTACCCGTTCAATCGTCATTCAAATGCTCCAAAAAAAAGTCGCCCCCATGAGGCGATAGCACATGCTAGACCGCTTAAAATGCCGCCGCAACAAATTTGCTGCAGTGCAGCGTAAAGTGGGACCAAGCTTCTGTTCTCGACTTACATAATTCCGCAAACCCTGATTTAGTTGATGAGCCTCCCAGTCGATCATGTCATCAGATTTCAACGATAGAAACACTTCTGCCAACAATCTGTTATTAAAGCATTTTTAACCTAATGCGTGATAGAATATCTTGTGTTCTCAAAGAATATGTGAAATTTTATTTAAAATTGTTTCTTGTTGTGACGGCGAACACATTTTTTGACGATTTTTAATGTTAAAAGTTTTCGAAAATACTGACACAATCAAATTTTGATGTAGCGAATACATCCCAGGTAGGACCTCATGGCGGACCAAACAAGCAACTCATCCCCGACCGAAAGCACGGCGACCGAAAACCCGGCCAGTGAAGATGCCGATACGGATGCACTGGTCATCGAAACTGAGCTTTTAGACGGTGAAGCCCAAAACTTAACGGCGAATATTGACCTGACACCGGAGGAGAATTCCGACAAACCCACCGGGCCGGCAGCGGATGGAAAATTAAGCGACGAGCAGGTGCAAACTCTCCTCGACTTGGCGCAAACGGACCCGGAGCTTGCCGAAAGTCTTGATCAACTGGGTGAGGACAATCCAGCCGCGCTTGAAGAGTTGGTTAACTACCTGGAAGAAATTCAAACATCCGCCGGTGGCGACGATGCGTTGGGCTTGGATGGCCAACAGCTGGGCGAATTGTTCCGCAGCGGACTGCGCGAAATTCTGGACGCCCAACGCCAGTCGGCGCAAGGCGGAATTTCAGGTGATTCCGATTTCGCGTCCAATGGCGCCCAGGGCGCCCTAAGCAATGATTCCCGGTTCGGCGCGAATGACGATGATGGCATTGAATCGAGCGCCGCAGACAGCAATCGCGGCGCAGGCGACGGTGGCGACGGCGATAGCGGCCCTGCCGCCGACACCGACGCATCCGCGCCAATCCTCGCGGCTACCGACGCAAGCGGACAAGAAGATACGTCCATCGCACTAACGCTATCGGCAAACCTTACGGATACCGACGGATCAGAAACCCTGAGCATTGTGATCTCCGGCATTCCCGCCGGCGCAACTCTCGTCAATGACAATGGTCCATTGGTTGTCTCCGGCGGCCAGGTCACATTGACCGCAGACCAACTCGAAGGGCTGGCGATCACGCCGCCGACAGACAGCGACGCGAATTTTACCCTTAATGTCGCCGCAACCTCGACGGAATCCGATGGCGGCGCGACAAACACCGTAAACGACACGTTAGATGTCACCGTCGATGCAGTTGCGGACGCACCAAATGCGACGGCCCAAAATGTTTCCGGCGATGAAGACAGCGCTATTGCGCTTAATCTTTCCGCCGCTGTCACCGATAGTTCCGAAACGCTCAGCGTTCAGTTGACCGGCGTGCCGGCGGGCGCAACGCTCAGCCACGGCACCAACCTCGGCGGTGGCGTTTGGTCGATTGATCAGGCAGATCTCGGCTCGGTCACTCTGACCCCGCCCGCCAATTTTTCCGGCGATATTAATGTGCAGCTGGAAGCAACCAGCACCGATGGTTCCGACACGGCGAGCACCAATGCCGCCTTCACCGTTTCTGTGGCCGGGGTTGCCGACACACCGACCACATCCGCCGATAATGTATCGGGCGATGAAGACAGCGCCATTGGGCTGAACCTTTCAGCGGCAACAACCGATGGTTCCGAGACATTGAGTGTCCAACTCACTGGCGTGCCAGCGGGCGCAACACTTTCACACGGCACCGATCTCGGTGGTGGCGTATGGTCCATTGATCCGGGCGACCTCGGGTCAGTCACCTTGACGCCGCCCGCTGATTTCTCGGGCAACATCAACCTGCAAATCGACGCCACAAGCACAGACGGCAGCGACACTGCTTCATCCTCATCTAATTTCACGGTCTCGGTCGCAGGCGTCGCCGATGCACCCACCACCGACGCGCAGAACGTGTCCGGTAATGAAGACAGCGCCATTCCCCTTAATTTGACCGCTGGCCTGACCGACGACTCAGAGACGCTCAGCGCCCAGATTACCGGTGTACCTGCCGGCTCCAGCCTTAGCCACGGCACCGATCTCGGCGGCGGCGTATGGTCGATTGATCCCGCGGACCTCGGCTCAGTCACCTTGACACCGCCCGCCAATTTCTCCGGCGATCTTAATCTCCAGTTGCAAGCCACGAGCACAGACGGCTCGGACACCGCAACGACAACCGACGACACGCTGGACCTTTCCGATATCGTCTCCCTCGGCAACGGGGATGTCATTACCGATTATCTGAGCATTGAGGATGACGGGAACGGCAACAGCGTGGTCAAGGTCGATGCCGATGGCGGCGGCGATAATTTCCAGAATGTCGATGTTCTTCAAGGGGTTACAGGGCTTGACGTACAACAACTATTCAACAATGGGCATGTGGTCGTAGACGAATCCTAACGTTGCAACACATACGCACTTTTTGTATGTGCCCTTTCATTTTCACCGAATTCTAGCATGCCAAGACCGTTCATGGCCTCGGATTTGCATGTCATTTCACAGGGTTAGCCCTGGGGGCGGAAAGATAAAATTTACCGCAATTGTGACGATTAACACATTTTTAAATATTCAACTGTGGCTTTAATTGCGTCACAAATTGAACCACGCATAAAACGGCCTCAACGGTCGACGGATAGAAGACGAGGATTAAATCGATGGCTGACACGATTACAGACACCGCAGCACCTGAAAACGCCGAGCAAACCGGTGAATCTAGTGACCAAGACACCCAGACGAGCAATGTCGAAACGCTCATGAAGCTCGCGGAGATCGATGTCGAACTGGCAGCCCAAGTCAACGCCCTTGGCGAAGACAATCCGGAGTTGATCGAAGCCTTGGCAAAGAAATTCGATCAAATAGAAGCGGCCGCCGGCGAGGAACAAGTCGACGAAATTCTCAATCAACAAACGTTGGGCGACTTTTTTCGACAAAGCATTCGGGAAGTTCTTGATTCCCAGTCAACAGACGGCCTCCCGGGCGATACAGGGAACAATTCGGCAAATGCTCTCGGTGGTCTGGAGAGCGAAGAATTCACCCCTGAAGCGGGGGGCGACGACCGCATCGAACAGGATGGCACACGTACCCGGCTCGGGGAAAACGAAACCATTCGCGATGCAACACAAGGACAACGATTTGCAACCCGAAGCGAGGATACGACAGAACGCGGTGATCGGATAACCGGAACCCCCAACCAGGACCGCTTAAACGGCACCAGCGGCAATGACCGGATCGATGCACTGGACGGTAACGACGTCGTTCGCGGTGGTGGCGGTAACGACCGTATTAACGCGGGCGATGGCAATGATCGTGTCTTCGGCGGCCGCGGCAACGACCAAATTCGCGGCGGCGACGGGAATGACGTCCTCCGCGGGGGCGCTGGGCGAGACAATTTAGGCGGTGGCGCTGGCAATGATCGTGTCTTCGGCGGAGCCGGGAATGACCGCGTGAGTGGTGGCGCAGGACGCGATGTCGTAGACGGCGGGGCCGGCAACGACGTGGTGAATGGCAATGCCGGTAATGATGTTTTGCGCGGCGGCGCGGGTAACGACCGTATGGATGGCGGCACCGGCAATGATCGCATGGATGGTGGTACCGGAAATGATCGCATGGGCGGCGGAGCCGGAAATGACAGGATGACCGGCGGACGCGGCAACGACGCCATGGATGGCGGCGCTGGAAATGATCGTATGAGCGGCGGCGCTGGAAACGACCGGATGAACGGCGGTCAGGGCAACGACGTCATGAATGGCGGGCGCGGCAACGACAATATGTCCGGTGGGGCCGGGAACGACCGCATGGCTGGCGGACAAGGTAACGACGTCATGAACGGCGGCGCGGGCAATGATCGTATGTCCGGTGGCGCTGGAAATGACCGAATAGCAGGTGGCCAAGGAAACGACGTCCTAGATGGCGGTGCCGGAAATGATGTCTTAAACGGTGGTGCCGGAAATGACGTGCTCCGTGGCGGAAACGGTAATGACCGCCTGACCGGCGGCGCCGGAAACGACCGCATGGACGGCGGCAATGGCAATGATCGCATGAGTGGCGGTACTGGAAATGATCGGATGGCCGGCGGACGCGGCAATGACGTCATGGATGGCGGCCGAGGCAACGACAATATGTCGGGCGGGTCAGGGAACGACCGGATGACCGGAGGCCGGGGCAACGACGTGATGAACGGCGGCAACGGCAACGACCGTATGGATGGCGGCGCC
>Ga0055584_100000118_pt1 | contig 73457 bp, 67 predicted proteins | sample OSDHelmetaG_FD_58716 | JGI IMG/M metagenome (GOLD analysis project Ga0055584, IMG submission 58716) | Pelagic marine sediment microbial communities from the LTER site Helgoland, North Sea, for post-phytoplankton bloom and carbon turnover... | ecosystem: Environmental > Aquatic > Marine >... | reverse complement strand
TATCGCGAACGCGCCTCTTCTGGGTATACCGCCCACCCTTCTGTTTCAATGGCTCCGGGCGCGATGCAATTGACGCGGATGTTGTGCGGTGCCCACTCGACTGCTGCTTTGTTCGAAAACGCCATGACGCCGGCGCGTGCCGCAGAGGTATGTGCAACGCCGAACAACCCCTGATTGACGACAACGATATTCACGATGCTGCCGCTATGTTGCTGCTCACGCCAGGCCTGGGCCGCGCAGTGCATCATGTGCCAGGTCCCGTGCAGGTTGGTGTTGATGACCGTTTGCCAGCCTTTTTCACTGTAATCCATGGACGGCTGTGGAAATTGGCCGCCGGCGCTGTTAACCAGCAAATCGATCGGGCCATTGTCTGCACCAATCGACGCAAACGCAGCTTCGACTGATTCGCGTTGACGAATGTCGAGAACCTGAAACGACGCCTTCAACCCCGCTGCTGTGATCGCATCGGCAACGCCTTCCAGTTTTTCCTGAGTGCGCCCACCCACGATAACGTGCGCACCCAGACGCGCCGCCAACCACGCTGTCGCGCGGCCAATGCCACTACCACCACCAGATGCAAACACGACCTGACCGTCGAGCAGGCCAGGCGCGAATACCGTCGGGTGAGCAGCGAGGTCTTCGTTGGTTTTCGGGATTGGTGATGAATCTGCCATCGCGCCTACTTCAGCAGCTCGCGAGCGATGATCATTTTGCGGACTTCGGTTGTGCCAGCGCCAATTTCAAGCAATTTATTGCCGCGATAAAGTCGATTAATCTCGCTTTCCCACATGTATCCCATGCCGCCATGGACCTGCACAGCTTCGTCCAGAACGCGGTTGAGCATGTTGGCGGTGTACATAATCGACGCTGCTGTATTGGCGTGGACCATACCGCGTCCGCCGGCCCCTACTTCGAGGTCATTGACCTCGGCGAGGACCTTGAAATTAAGGGCTTTCATGGCTTCGACCCAGACGTACATGTCGGCGATCTTCGATTGAATCATCTGAAATTCAGAAATCGGTTTGCCGAATTGCTCGCGGGTTTTTGCATACTCAATGGTGAGTTCCAGTGCGCGTTCAGCCATGCCGACACAGATTGGTGAAATGACCGCGCGCTCCAGATCGAGACCACTCATGACGACGGCGACGCCCTCGTTCTTCTTGCCGACGATATTCTCGGCCGGGACCACGCACTCATCGAACAACAGCTCGCCGGTCTGGCTACCGCGGAAGCCCATCTTGTTGAGCTTCTGCGCGACACTGAAACCAGGAAAATCCTTCTCCACAATGAAGGCTGTGATGCCGTGTGGTCCTTTCTCCGGTTCGGTTTTTGCGTAAACCAGCAGCACGTCCGCGACCGGGCCATTGGTGATGTACATTTTGCGTCCGTTGAGAACGTAATTGTCACCCTCCTGGCGTGCGGTCGTGGCCATTGAACCGAGTGCATCGGAACCTGCACCGGGTTCAGTCAGCCCGAGCGCGCCGATTTTCTTTCCGGAGCACAGGCCCGGCAGGTACTTGGCGCGCAAAAACTCGTTAGCGTTGCGATAAATGTTGTTCATGCACAAGTTTTCGTGTGCAATCCAGCTCAGCGACAACGCGTAATTCCAACGCCCGAAGGCCTGGCAGACCAAGCCGCTGGTGAATAAATCAAGCCCTTGTCCGCCATATTCTTCCGGCACTGTGATGCCGAAATAGCCGGCATCACCAATGTCAGCGAAGACATTCTCCGGCCACCACTCTTCATCATCCATACGCTGCGAAAGCGGATAGAGTTCGTTGCGGGCATATCGATCTGCTTCGTCAAACATAGCCTGCTGATCGGCATTCAGCTGAAACGCGTTGTTGAAGTCATCGCCCGGTGGCGATATCGAGTCGGCGGACATTACTTGCGCCATGTTGTTCTCCGAATTGCTAAATTACGCTGCCGCATTTGCGGCAAGATTATTCCCGCGACGATAAAGAATCGTCTGACACTTGTCCACGCGCGCCAACGCCTGCCCGCTTGGTCTGGGCGCAATATTTGCCGGAACCTCGTGACTGCCCTCCGGGGCCGAGGCATCCCGTGCTCCAGTCATAGCCCCCGGAGCAATTCGCCTGCGCAGCGTTGCGCCTGCGGGATTCCCGGCTCAGGATTTTCGCTTCGCGAAGAACGCTTCCAGTTTGGCCAGTGTTTCGGGCGCCGAGACGCTCTCAGATATGGCTCGCCCTTCGAGTTCGAGCTGTTGCTCGAGCGAATTAGAAAGACTCTGGCGCATCAGCTGTTTGCCAATCCCAACTGCATTTGATGGTGCGTTTGCCAGTGTCTGGAGTACCTCTTCCAGCGTGCTTTCATAGTCCGCGTCGTCGACTACGCGAGCAATGAGGCCTATTTCCTGGGCTTGTTCGGCACTCAGCGTCGGGTTGGTGGCCATGATGTCGAAAGCCCGTTGCGCGCCTACCAGGCGCGGCAAAAACCACGTCGAACCACCGTCTGGGGTAAGCCCGGAACGAGTGTAGGCAAGATTAAATCGCGCTGAGCGTTTGGCAATTGCCATGTCGCTCATACATACCAGGCTGACGCCACCACCAGCCGCAACCCCGTTGACCCCGCATACAACTGGCGTCGACAAACGGTTCAGAACCGTGATACCAAGATGAAAAAACGTTGCCATTTCCCGAACGTGTTCGCGTAAGGAATCGCGCTTGGCGAGGAATTCGTTGAGGTCACCGCCGACCGAAAATTCGTCGCCATTGGCCGTCAGTAACACCACGCGAATGTCCTTGTTGCCTTCGCACGCGATAGCCGCTTCGGAGAGTTCGCGCGCGAACTGCGAGCCAATGACATTGTGATTGGCAACATCGTCAATCACGATGCGGGCGATACGGTCCTTGATGGAAAAGTCTATTTTTTTGTCAGTCATGGTGAGTCCTTGAAAGTCGTCAACGCTCGTCGGGGTGCAGGTAATCGGGCCGAGACACACGCACTTTCGCGCTAACGTGCGCCTGCATCGCCTCGAACAGTTGGTCTAGTTGGTCGTCGTGCTGACCTGAACGAATGTTTGTACACAACATTTTGATGACGTCTTGCGGCGCCATGGCGTCACCGCCGGCGACCCATTGCGCGAGTCTGTCGTCGTCTTCGGTGCGCGTTGTCGACCATTCATTCAGTTCGCGCTGGGCGATGTCGAGCAGGTAAATCGAGCACAGCGCATGATAGCGGTCTTGTTTACCCAGCCGCGGCGACAACTCGTCGATGAATTCGCGCACTGTTTGCAGTAAATCCGGTAGTACGGGCCAATCGTGTGCCATGTCATTCTCCGGCGCTGTCAGCGCGTTGATGTCGTCCACGATGCGTGTCTTGCGCCGCAATTGCGTCGCTCAGGAACGCATCGCCGCGAATCGTCGCGGGTATCCACGCAAATGCCTTCGGTCATCGAATTTGCCGCGCATGGTGATCAGTCTCGCTAGTCGAACTTGCCTGCCATTGTCATCAGCATTTCATACTCTATCAATGCTGTGTTGCGGCCACATGCGGCGAATGCCGGCGAGCGACGCGTGCCATTCACATGGCCAACGATCTGCATGATGTTGTACAGCGCCCAGCGCATCAGACCGAATATTTCCCACCAGCGAGCTGCTTCGCGATCGATGGTTCTGCCGCCTGCCTCTTCGTAGGCTCTGTATAAGGTCTCGCGGGAGCCGAATCCGCCGGCTGGTCGATCAACTGCGCCAAAGCGCCAGGAGCGAGTACAAAACCAACCGAAATCTTCCAACGGGTCGCCGATGTGCGCGCACTCCCAGTCCAGCAAGGCGCGGATCCCCTCCTCGCCGACCAGCATGTTGCCATTGCGAAAGTCGCCGTGCAGCGGAACCCGAGCATTTGCGGGAGGCTGCGATTTCTCCAGCCACCGGAAGGCAAATTCCAGCGCCGGATGGGGTTCACCATATCCATCGTAATAACCGATTTGAGCACCCAGTGCGTCGAGGGTATCGGGGACCGTTTCCAGCACTGCGAATTCGGCGACATCGATGCCATGCAGTTTCGCCAGCATCGCGCCGGCCTGTTTCAGGTAGCGCGCACGTGCGGTTGCGAACTGGGTGCCGCTGAGCAAGCGTTTGGGTAGCGACTCGCCCGCCACTGCTGCGACGACGTACCCCTGGCCAAGCTCGTCCACCGGCTCCAGTTCAAAAATCGGCTCTGGTACCGGCATCCCGTGTCGATAGGCGGCACTGAGAACGGCGTACTGCGTCGCCGATGGCAGGAACGGCGAATAGGCCATCGAAATCGTTTCCTGGCGCAGCACCAGGCGCCGCCGTTGGCCAGCACCGCGAACGTCAAACAAGACCGTGCGATTCGAGCCGCCGAGGGTAGCAACATCGATATTGCTGATCTCGATTGCGTTACCCAGACGTCGCTGCAGCGCTTCGCCCAGGTGAGCCACAACGGCACTCAGCTCGGCGTCGAGCGAATCAGAGTCTGACACGGCGTTCAGAGGCGTCGTCATGCATCGTTTGGTGCTTGATTCATAACGGGAAACCGACCGGTTCGCCATTTTCGAGAAATTCAATATATTCGGTGACGCCCAGACCCTCGCGGTCATCCCAGCGCCAGCGCGTTAGTCCTTCGGCGATACGCGATTCGAGCGTTTCGTCACCCACTTTACGCCGGTTTCTGAGTGGTGCCAGGGTCACCACTTCGCCAACCATGGTCGCCGCCCGTTTGGCGGTACGCACGTTGAGGCGAATCGCCTCGGGATCTTTTGCAGCCGACCAATCCGTAATGATGTCGAGATCAGTGATGTCCTCGTAATCACCGTCGAACTGGAGAACACCGTGGCGACGGGTGCGCCCGTCTCGGCCGGTAATTTTTAGCAGCATCATGGCGCGGTCGGGGCCAAAGTTGGCGATCAGCAGGCGGTAATAGTAGATATTGGTCCAGTAGCGTGGCCCCCACGAATGATCGCGCCAGCCAAGGCCGTTCAGCTCCCAGCGCTCGTTACCAATTTCCATCCACCCGGTGGTGCGCATGTGCTGATAAAAGTGTCCAAAGGAAAAATCCCGGCCATAGAGCGTGTCCTGATCATCACTAACTGGCTCCCCGCCGTGGACCGGCGACGTGGCGTCGAGTTCGTAGTGAATGCGGCCGTTTGCGCGCGGTGCGGTCTTGAACAGTTCGCGTGGATTGCGCAGCAACTGCGGGTCTTCAAGCACTAAAAGCTCGCCGGTGTAGTCCATGGTGACTTTTTGTGCCGGTTTATCGACCTGATATTGAAGTCCGCCCGCAGCGAAACCGTCATTGCCAGTGATGTCGGGCCGTTGAAACTGGCATGCGACGCGTCCATCGGGCAAATACATACACACCTGAGCCTCGGCATGACCCTCGTTCGGGCGATTGCCAATGCGCATCCAGCCGCCCGAGTTATTGCTGATATCGAAGCCATTGACGTACACGCTTTCATTGAAATTCGTGTCCGCAGTCGGCGCGTGGTTGTATTCGTCGGATTCGCTCAGCCGGTATTCGCTCATGAAATATCTCAGTTTGTTGTGTGCGCTGGCCGAGCATCGTCCTCGCGTCCAAAGACGAAGAACAGCATTTCCTGCCTTCGTGAGACGCACAGGCGTTATCGGGCAAAACTGCCCGCGCTCGGGGGATGACTCCTGATATTATTGCGGCTGGCTCGCCGTTGCCAAGCACTGCGGCGATAACTCCACGGAAATCCATCCGCTACGTCCGCAGGTTCTTCTGATGAAATTCGAATTTTCCGACGACCAGCTCGCTATCCGCGACGCCATTAACAAACTGTGTGCCGATTTCGATGCTGATTACTGGCTCGATTGCGACACGACAGGCAACTTCCCTCAGGCATTTGTCGACGCCGTGTGCGCGGGCGGCTGGTTTGGTATCGCCATGCCAGAGCAATATGGCGGCAGCGGGCTAGGCATCACTGAAGCGTCAGTCATGATGCAAGCAGTTTCCCAGGCCGGTGGTGGGTACACCGCTGCGTCAGCAATTCACCTCAACTTATTTGGTCTCAACCCGGTCGTCGTGTTCGGTAGTGATGAGCAAAAACAGCGCATGCTGCCGCCGCTTATTCGCGGCGAAGACTCGGCCTGTTTTGGCGTCACGGAGCCGAATGCCGGTCTCGATACAACGAGCTTGCAGGTGCGGGCCGAGCGCAGCGGCGACGGTTATCTCATCCACGGGCAAAAGCATTGGACCTCGATGGCACAGCGCGCGAATAAGGTTCTACTGCTTGCGCGCACGACACCGCGGGACGAAGTGAAGCGTAAGACCGAAGGGTTATCACTGTTCTACACCGATCTGAATCGCGACTACGCGGAAATTCACGAAATTCCAAAAATGGGCCGTAAAGCAGTCGATTCCAACGCGGTTTTCTATGACGGCATGCCAGTGCCGCAAGAAGATTTGATCGGCGAAGAAGGTAAAGGCTTTCGCTACATTCTGCATGGCTTGAATCCGGAACGCATTCTTATCGCGGCTGAAGCGGTCGGCCTTGGCCGCCTTGCGCTCAAACGCGCGGTCGATTACGCCAACGAGCGTGTCGTGTTTGATCGGCCCATCGGTAAAAACCAGGCCATCCAGCATCCTCTTGCGCGCATCTGGATGGAACTGGAAGCGGCCAACCTGATGACCTTCAACGCGTCGAGCAAATACGACGCTGGCGAGGAATGTGGTGCCGAGGCGAATGCTGCGAAATACCTCGCCGCAGAGGCCGGATTTAACGCCTGCGAACAAGCGGTGCTCACCCATGGCGGCATGGGTTACGCCCGCGAATACCACGTCGAGCGTTATATGCGCGAAATCATGATTCCGCGCATTGCGCCGGTGAGCCGCGAAATGATTCTGAATTTCGTCGGCGAAAAAGTACTTGGATTACCGCGCTCGTTTTGAGCTGTCGCCGTGCTGATGCCGGTTGTTCAAGTTAACGAATGCACTAACGTCTAGGGGACACACCATGCGTTTCGGTTTTATGGAAGATTTTCGCAATCCGGTTAGCTGGCGCCGCCCATTCCCGGCGTTCTACCAGCAAATCCTGGCGCAAATCGCGCGCGGCGAAGAGCTGGGCTATGACAATATCTGGCTGACTGAGCATCACTTTACGGACGACGCCTACAATCCGTCCCTGATGACCACCGCGGCTGCGGTGGCCATGAAAACGACGACCATCCGCATCGGCACATTCATTATCATCCTGCCGTATCAGCATCCGGTATTGCTGGCCGAGGAAGTCGCGAATGTCGATATTTTTTCCAACGGCCGTTTTGATCTGGGCGTTGGGCAGGGTTATTCACACTACGAATTTGAAGCACTGTGTATGAATCGTAGCGAACGTGGGATGCGTACTCGCGAAGGTATCGCACTGATTCAGCGCCTGTTGAGTGAGGACTCGGTGACTTTCGATGGTCGGTTTACGCAAGTTAAAGACGCACGCGTTACGCCCAAATCTGTGCAACAACCGCATCCGCCGATATGGATCGGCGCGCGCGGACCCAAAGCCATTACGCGTGCGGCAGAAATGGGTTACCACCTGATGGCGACTTTGGGACCTGACCCGGCACCGCTATACCTGGAAACGCTAGCGAAAAGTGGGCGCAATCCGGACGAGTTCAACATCGCCCAACTGCGTATGGTCTATTGTGCGGAGAGTGAGGAGCAGGCCTGGGAGGAATGCCAGGATCATTTGTTTCACATGCTCGAGTTCTATCAGGACATTCTTAGCGAAGCCGCCGATGCCGAGGGCGACGACGCCCCGTTGCCAGTCACTAAACCGGCTGATATGCGCCACTCCGTGCTCGCCGAGCATTTCATGATTGGCACGCCAGCTCAGGTCGCTGAGAAACTCGATAAATTCACTAAAGAATTTCGCTGTACGGATTTCATCATGAATTCGCAATTCCCGGGGTTGGACCCGCTTAAAGGTACGCGGTCGATGGAATTGTTTGCGCAGCACGTGATGCCGCAATTCCGGGACGCCTGAGCGCCCCGGTTTAACGCGCTTTGGTCAGGCTGGTTTAACCAGCCAGCTTGACCATGCCATCGATCATCGCTCCGTACAGCCCTTCAAGACTCGCGGCGATCTCATCTTCTTCGCCGCCTTTGGGATTCCAGTTACTGCCCCAGCACACGTGCGTGCCACCGTCGGGTGTATCGGCCAAAGTCACCACGGCGCAGTAATTCTCAACCGGCAGAATGTCGTTTTCAAGAATTGAATACGCGAACACAGCATTGTCGTGGGCGATTTCCATGCGCTCAACGATCCGGCCTTCGGCATCTGCAAGCGTCAGGGTCCGTTGTGCGCCGACCCCGTCACCCACACAGTCACAGGTGCCGATAGCATCGGGGAGTATCTTTTTTACCCCACCGAAGTCAGTCAGCATGGCAAAGACTTTTGCGCGGGGGATGGATATGTTTCTTTCGACCAAAGCGTCGTAATTCATGATGAGAACCTCCTCGGAACCAGCGTTGTCATGGGCAGTTACTGCGCTGCGGAATTTGCCGCTCGCCGGCGCAGCTTAGCCCGGAGTTACGTGAGCGTCGAGTGCAATATCGGTGTTGCGCCCGTGTATCGAGCTGTAGGTCGCCTCAGCCTGATTGGCGCTCAATCGCAGACTGGAACCGGGTGGGATAAGGCGAAATCGAGGATTCTCGGCGCGATTTCGGTACGCCAGCGGCGACCGTTAAACACACCGTAGTGCCCAACGTCGGACTGCACATAGTCAAGGCGTTTGCGCGCTGGAATATTCACACATAAATCATGGGCAGCCTGCGTTTGACCGATGCCGGAAATGTCGTCGTTTTCGCCTTCGACGGTCATGAGCGCGGTGGCGCGAATATGTCCCAAATCGACTGGCGTATCGCGCCAGCGCATTGTGCCTTCGGCGATTTGATGCTCCTGAAACACGACGCGAATGGTGTCCAGGAAATATTCGGCGGGCAGGTCCATGACAGCGAGATATTCGTCGTAGAACTCACGATGTGCGGCCACCGACTCGCGGTTACCGCGCAGCAGATTCTCATACTGGCTCTGATGCGCGGATAAGTGCCGCTTGAGATTCATGTTCATAAAGCCACTGAGTTGTAGAAAGCCCGGATATACCGAGCGCATGGCGCCACGATTCGGAAACGGCACCCGCATGATGAGATTATCGCGAAACCATTCGAACGGTTTGCTCTTGGCCAGAAGGTTAGGCTCGGTAGGACTCTTACGCGTATCAATGGGACTGCCCATGAGGGTCACGGTCGCGGGTTGACACACATCTGACTGCGCAGCGAGAAGCGCGGTTGCTGCGAGAACCGCGGGACCAGGCTGGCAGACGGCCAGCACGTGGAGATTCGGCCCGACCTCACGCATAAAATCCATTACGTACTCGATGTAGTCATCGAGTCCGAAGGCACCAGCACTTTGCGCAACCGTGCGCGCGTCGGTCCAATCGGTAACGAAAACGTCGAAATCCTCCACCAGTCTCGCGACAGTGCCACGGAGCAACGTCGCATGATGTCCGGACAAAGGCGCCACCACCAGCATACGCGGGCGCTTGGGCTTCTCCGCCCGCGACCCGCCTCGCCCGAGGTCGAATCGCAGCAGCTGACAAAATGCCCGTCGCGCGACGCTGTGCTGTTCGACCGGATAGTCCTCGCCTGCGATTTGGACCGCGTCGATGTTCCAGGCGGGTTTGGGGTATTGGCGCGAAGCGGCCTCGAGCACGTCGAGTGTTGCGGTTGCCGCTTTGGCCGGATAAGAGTAGCTGAAGGGATTAGCGGGGTTGCTCAGCACCAGGCGGTTCATATGGGCTGCGGCCCGCCATGGTGATAATGCGGCCTGGGTAGCTTCAAAAAAGTGATAGAGCAAACGACATCTCCACTTATCGGCACGCGTAAACTGAACAGTCGAGGCGCAGCCGAAAAAAATTACTGCGCTGCAGCATACGTTAGGCCGGCAGAGCTGCCAAGCAGTCGCGCGAGCACTTGCGACGCTGAATCGAGAGCAGCCATCGTATGACTCGGTCGCTTACAATGCTTGCGACGTTTTTGCCTGGAGGATCGCGCAATGCCGCTGCAACGCCTGGACCACTACTTCGTTTTTGCTTCCGACCTGGAACAATCCCGCCAATTCTACTCAGAAGTTCTCGAACTCGAGATGGGACCGCGGCCTGATTTCGGCTTTCCCGGGCACTGGTTCTACCTCGAAGACCGTCCGGTAGTGCACATCGGTAATGCGGAATTTGAAGGTGGATACACCACTGACGACAGCCCCCGCGAAATCACAGGTAGTACCGGTCCGGTCGACCACATCGCGTTCCGCGGCGACGGGATTGATACGTTCATCGAGCGCTTCGAGCGCATGAACGTTGATTTTCAACGCCGCGAAGTACCGGACTTCAAGTTAAGCCAGTTGTTCGTTAAAGATCCCGAGGGCGTCACTATCGAACTGAATTTTTTTCATAGCGACGGATAGTTTTCGTCATCCCCGCGTCGCACGCTAGACCCGGATGGGTGTTGCCGTTCGGCGAACTGAGCACACTAGGCGTCGTTCGACGCGCTGGCTCGGGGCGAGACGTTCAAACCGTTAAACAATCGATTCGTGGCGCGACGCGAGCGTCACCCGGCAAGCTCATCTAAGGAGAGACCAATATGCATGTGGGCATGTGCAGTATTTTTCAAAGCACCGATAAAAACGTCAACGACCGTACGGTATACAACAACGATCTCGCTCTCGCGCGGATGGCCGAACCGTTAGGCTTCGAATCAGTGTGGACGGTCGAGCACCATTTCACGGATTACACGATGTGTCCTGACCCATTGCAGTTTCTAACCTACATGGCTGGCTGCACCAGCAAGGTCAAGCTCGGCACGATGGTGGTCGTTCTACCGTGGCACGACCCGATGCGAGTCGCCGAACAAATTTCGCTGCTCGATAATCTGTCTGACGGGCGCCTGATTCTCGGCCTCGGGCGTGGTGCCGGGCGTGTTGAATTCGATGCGTTTCGCCAGGACATGGCAGATTCACGGCCACGTTTTGTAGAGAGCGCTGAGTGTGTGTTAACCGGGCTCGAACAGGGTTTCTGCGAGTATCAGGGCGATTTCGTGCAGCAACCCAAAGCCTTGATCCGCCCTGCCCCATTCAAGACCTATAAGGGGCGGACTTACGCCGCAGCCGTGTCGCCCGAATCGGTCGAAATCATGGCCCGCCTAGGCATCGGATTGCTGGTAATTCCGCAGAAGCCGTGGGATCAGGTGGAAAAAGAAATCGCAGAGTACCGCGAAACTTTCGAGCGTTTGAATGGCGAACCGCCTCCAGCACCGATAATGGCAGGCTGGACAATGTGCGATCCGGATAAGGATCGAGCGTACGAGATGGCGCGCAAGTACATCGGTGGCTATTGGCAAACCGTCCTCGACCATTACAACTTTGATACCGGACATCTCAAAGATCAAAAAGGCTACGAGTACTACGGCAAGTTCGCTGAGAGTATCGAACGTAGCGGTGTCGACGGGGCCGTTGAGTATTTCATGAGTCTGCAAACCTGGGGCTCACCTGACATGTGTTACGACACCATCGTGACCAATGCAGAGCGAATCGGCGCCGAGGCCTATGTTGGTGTATTCAGTTATGCCGGAATGCCACCTTCTGAAGCAGAACGAAACATGAAATGCTTCGCAAATAAGGTGATGCCACGACTACAGGCACGCAAAGTTTCCGGCAACATCGCCTGGGCTGCTTAAAATGAGGCGAGCCCCACTCCAGAGCAAGACTCGTTACGTAGTTCGCGTGCACTGGGATATTGGTGTGGGTGACTGCGGGCGGCGGACCTCGACCAGACAGAGCTACGCGAGGTCAACCCCCGCCCCGGCACAATAATCGATGCGGCGAAATTTCCCCGCCACTGCCCATCGCAACTATGAAGTTCACAAACCGGAGGACCGACAATGAAGTTTAGTCTGCACGTTCAGACCCGCATAACCGATTGGCAGATGATCAAATTCCTGGAAGACCTGGGCTACGACGCGGCTTGGGTGCCAGATACGCAGATGATGTGGTCCGATTGCTACGCCACCATGGCGCTCGCCGCCCAGAATACGTCCAAAATTCATATCGGCACAGGCGTCGCCATCGCCGGCACGCGCATTGCCCCCACGACTGCCGCCGCAATTTCTTCGATCAACGCGATTGCGCCAGGCCGCACTTTTCTGGGCATCGGTACCGGTCATACGGCGATGCGTGTCATGGGGCAAGACCCATTACCTATTAAGGAGTTTCGCGAATATTTGCGGGTCGTGCGCGCGATGCTGAATGGCGAAGAAACGGAGTTCACCTATCGCGATAAAACGACGTCGATTGCGTGGCAAAACCACGGCACCGGATTTCGAAATATTGAAGACCCGGTGCCAATTTACGTTGCCGCAAATGGCCCGCGGGCGTTGCGTAGCGCAGGCATGTACGGCGATGGCTTAGTGTCGATCTTCAACGAGCAGAAACCGGTGCTTGATTTCAATCTCAAGCATGTCGCGGAAGGTGCCGAGAAAGCCGGCCGTGATACCAATGATTTCCATACGGTTAGCCTGACTAACGCGGTCGTGCTGAAGGCCGGCGAAAAGCTCACCGACGACACAGTTATCGAACGCGCCGGATCATGGGTCGTGACCGCCCTACATTTTGTCTACGAAGTGTGGCGCTATACCAAGGACGACAGTGTCGTGCCGGAGTATATGAAAGACATCTGGGAGGAATACAACGATCACGTCAGTCATTTCCCGCTACCTCCGGAAAAGTGGCATCAGCGGATTCACGAAGGACATTGCAGCTTCTACCCGACCAATGAACGCAAATTCATTACGCCTGCGATGATTGAAGGAACCTCGATGGTCGGTGGTGCGAGTGAACTCGCCGAGAAGATTCGCCAGGCCGAAAAGAATGGGTTGCGCGAAATCAGCCTGCTACCGCCGCTCGCCAATATCCGCGAAGCTGCGCAAGAATTCGCCCAGGAAGTAATCCCGCTCTGTTAGCCGGATGTGGTCCGGGGCTCGCGATCGCGTATGCCCCGGAGTCGCAGTCAGGCGATGATCACGTGCTCACGCGTGATAATGAAATCTAACGGAATGGTGACGAAGTTCTTTTCGTCTGCACGGGTGACTGCATACGCCTCGCTGGATGCAGAAGCGCGCATGGCGTTGGTGTTTTCAAACCAGGTAATTGCGACACCATCGAACTCGGGTTGGCGCCCATCACGATACGAACTATCACGTGCGTGGTTTTGCACGTAGCGCGAGACGGTTTCTATGGCAGCACCCAGTGGCCCATGCGTTTCGCGCCAATGGCGTTGAAACTCTGCGACCGAAAGGTCTGGTCGGCGTGTTACGAATTCGACGTTTTTGACGCCATCCGCCGGAATTGCGCCATCCTTGATAACGTGCTCAGTAATGTAAAGCTGTTGATGCCGCCTGGGGTCGATGAACTTAAGTTCGTCGTTGCGCACGGCAACCAGTTCGTCGCTGTTTTCCAGCGCGCGCAACGCGGCTGAATCATCGAACCACAGTTCCGCAATCCCATCCGCAGCAGGTTGGCCCTTGGCGTAGCCTGATACCAGGGTGTGAGATTGGATATAGCGCCGCAAGCCCGGTAAACGAGAGACAATTTCAGCATGTTGGCCGCGCCAGTGATGTTGAAAGCTGTCAACGTCCAGGTCCGATTTGCGTTGCAATATCGATAACAGTTTGATCATGTTCCAAACGCTCTTTTGTACCGCCGGGCGCTCAGTAATCGTCCGGCAATAATGTTTTCGACTTCGCGCTGTCCCGTCCGGGCTCGAGCGCATCGTAACGGGGTAGCTCATCGTGCTCGTGATACCAGCCGACTGCATCGCGCACAAAGATATGGCCGCCCCAATCCACTGAATCCAGATGTTCAAATAGTCCCGCTCTCACGCGGAAGCTGTTCGCGTTGTCCCGGAGGCTGTATATGGGCGATCCACAACGCCCACAGAACGTTCGGATCTTATCGCGAGAACTGCGAAATTCACGCAATAAATGTTCCTCGTCATGCAACTTGAAACCGTCCGCCTCGACTGGGAAAACGCAATGGAATGGCGCGCCAGCGGTTTTGCGACACTGACTACAGTGACACATCAGCATGTCCCCGGGGGGGCGCGTGATCTGCACCGCAATTGCGCCACATAAACAGCTACCGCGCATGTCGAACTGAGGAGATGTCGTCATCGGTGTGTTTGGTTATTGGGATACGCGAAAAAATCAGTGATGGTTGAGAGCGCTAACATGCCATGGCACCATGGTTATGTCATCAACGAACATAACCGTCCTGAGTTTCGGCATGCATTGCAGGCCGGACGAAAGTCAAATGGGAAAGGCTTTGAATCGAAGACTAGTTGGCGCGCTGATATTATCGCTCACCGCAATTTTGTCGTTGCCTTGTGTGGCTGAATCGGCTCTTGACGGCACTTGGATACACAACAAAAAGCTTTCTGACAATATCAAAGACGCGTTTGACGGTCAGCTAAAGCGCAGCAGTTACCCCACGCCCGGCATTAATATTCGACCGGGCGAAAGAAAGAATGACCGGGACATTGCGCAAGAGAACTACTGGGGGCAGGTGCGTGAAGTTCGCGAGCGTCGCTCCGCGAGAAATCTACGCAGGTTGGGTAGCTGCTACCCCTTGCTGACTGCAGAAAAGCTCGCCATCGACTTCAACGCGGCCGACAACAGCTTCAAATTCGAGTACGACGACCTATTACCGCGCGACGTCATCCCGAATCCGAACGGACGCATTTATTCAGCCAAGGGTGACGAATTGGTTGCGGACAGTATCGGACATACCCTCACCTATTGGGACAAGGATGTTCTGGTCCTTGAGACCGACGCCCCCGAAGGCGGTAAATATATTGAGCGTTTGGCTCTGGTCGGCCAGCCGGCAAAGCTCGAGTACAGCATCAAACTGGTTCTGCGTGTCCTGAAGGAAACGATTACAGTAAAACGTATCTACGAACGCTAGACGCGTGTCATATCGCGTCGCTCAGTTCGGCACGAAATTTCGGGTGAGCGATTTCAATCAATGCTTCCGCACGCTGCCACAAACTCTTACCACGCAAGCACGCGACGCCATATTCGGTGATGACATAGTCGACGCAGAACCGCGGCGTTGTAACAACGCTGCCGGATGCTAGCGCGGCGACAATCTTCGAAGCCTTATCGCCATTGGTCGTCGACGGCATGGCAATAATCGACAAGCCTCCTGGCGACAACGCCGCAGCTTCGATGTAATCAAGGCTACCCCCTACTCCGCTAATCTGCACATTACCGAGAGTTTCGCCGTTGCTTTGCCCGTGCAAATCAATCTCAACGGATGAATTGATCGAAATAAACTTGTCCAGCTGCGCAAGATCGCGTGGGTTATGGGTCATGCTCATGCGCTGCATTTTCACTAATTCGTTATGACTGCAATAGTCATAAAGTTGCTGAGTGCCGGCGAGTTCGCCATTGACGATGCGCGGTTGATGCGGAACTTTCTCAAGATAGTCGACCAGGCTCTGCGACAACATTCCTGAGAACAAATGCGTGTCTTTGATGTCCGAAAGGCGGGCCAGAACGCGATCTGGAACGGCACCAATCCCGAATTGAACAGTCGCCCCCTGTGGGATCAAGCTGAGAACGTGCTCGATGATCAGCTCGTCACGCGGACCGGGCGTGCCGGTGTCATAGGTAGCCAAAGGTTCGTCCGATTCGATCGCGATATCGATGCGATCGAGTGCGACTCGCGAATCCCCTGCAGTAACCGGCATGTTGCTGTTCATTTCTGCAATGACAAGACTGGATTGCTCGATGAAATGTTGATTGGGTCCGACCGAAATTCCGAGGCTCACGGTGCCATCAGGCTGAGGCAACGATGTTTGCACCACCACAGCGTCCGGGCTTATCGGCCCACCGTGGGTGACGACGCGGGTAAGGTCACTCAACCGTAGCGGTACAAAACTGATTTTCTTGCGATCGTTCTCCTTGAACAGGTGGCGAATCGCCGGCGCCGCTTGCCAGGTCAGGTAATGAAAGTTCTCGCCTAAACCGCGCTCCAGAAACTCGTAGCCACCGAGGGACAAGCCGGAACAAACGGTGAGTGAGTTGAAGCGCTCGACGTTAGCGCTGAAGGCGCGGTAAAACCGGGTCGGATTAGCGCACGCTGCCGGAAATATGATCTTGCTGCCGTCATTGATTGCAGCTACTGCCTGGTCATCTGATACAACTTTCATGTCAATAAAGAGCCTGTCCACTACCTCGGTTCCAGAGGCGAAGTTTAACCCCTGGCGCCCGCATAGGCCGTATAGCAAGTGCTCGACCTAGATGTTATAAAGCGCCGCGAGTAACCGGGTCTCGTGCGCGACGAGTACCTCAGCAACGCAGACACTATCGGGAGCGACAAGATGTTCGGATTTGAACCCCTGATTTTCTGGGGCTGGATCTTCCTGACCCTCTACATCGCTTTGATGATCTCTTTCGGGTTCATCGGCATGGGACGAATCCAGGGCAGTGATGACTTTGCCACTGCGCGCGGCAGCTATGGGCCGCTGTTTCTGGCCTTTGCGCTGACTGCTACGACTGCCAGCGGTGCCACGTTCCTCGGCCTGCCCGGGCTTGCTTATACAGCCGGGATGCCTGCCCTGCTCTATGCATTTGTCTACCCGTTAGGCGTGTACACCGGTGTTTTAGTCTGTTTGCACGGAATTCGACGCGCTGGCGCCAGTTTTGGCAGCCGTTCAATGCCGGAATATCTCGGCGACAGGTTTGATTCCGACGCCTTGCGCATTATGGCCGCCTTGTTCTCCATGCTCTTGCTGTTCTATCTGGCCGGGCAGTTACTGGCCGGGGCGGTGATGTTTACCGAGATGCTGGGTCTGGAAACGTTTCCGGCGCTGTGTGTGACGGCCGTTATTCTGATGTTCTACATCGCGCTTGGCGGTGCCCATGCCGACATCCTCACTGATGGCGTGCAGGGTGCGTTGATGCTGGCTCTGGCGACGCTGGTGCTGTGGATGTTCCTCACGGGATACGGCGTCGAGGGCGGTTTCGGTGGCATGATTCAGCGCCTCAACGAACTTGATCCGAATCTCACGACAGCCATTCATCCCACCCACCCATTGTTCGACTCGGAATGGGACTTGTTCGCGATTTTCGTGGCGCATCTGCCGCTTGGCCTGCTGCCCCATATTGGCAACAAGTTGTGGGCGCTGAAGAACGATAGCGACCAGAAGAAATTCATCACGTATTCCTTCGCGTTCGGAATCCTGCTACCAGCGATTACCTGTGGCGGGATTCTTGCACGCGCATTGTTGGGTGACGATTTACTTGCCGACGGGGCGAATCCGAATCAGGCCATCCCGGCCTTGTTCATTGCCACGCTGCCGGCCTGGGCAGCTGCTTTGATCGGCGCTGGCGTTTTATCTGCAGTAATGTCGACTGCCGATGGCATCGTCGTATCGACGGCGCAGATATTCGCGAACGACATTTTTCGCCGCACGCTGGCTCCGCGTTACATGAAAGATGTCGATGAACAAGAAATTGATCGCATCGGATTGCTGATTAGTCGTGTCGCTACGGTGGTCGTCCTTATTGGGGCGATAGCTATCGCGTGGTCGACCCGCGAGATGAATGTCGCTCTGCTGGTCTGGGTGGGCATCGGCGGCATGATGGCTGCGACTGCGTCGCCGATGTTTCTCGGTGTGTTGTGGCGGCGCGCGACTCGCGCCGGTGCCATTAGTGGCTTCATTGTGGGTGGTGTGGCCTTTATCGCATTGCATTCGGCTTCCATAAAAGCAGTCTGGTTTTCTGGCACTGGATTAGAGAGCGCCGCGATTTGGGTCCAGGCGCAGGCGCCAAATCCTTACGCCTGCGCGACGCTCGGTGCATTCATGTCGGTTGGTGCGATGGTCGCAGTCTCCCTCATGACCAAGCCGCCGTCTCAGGCTCATCTGAAACGGGTGTTCGGCGACTAACGCGAGTCGCTTCCGGTCGGCTTGTTGGCCGACCATCGAATGTGAGTGAAAGGAACGTTCATGTCTGAACTGCTGAAAGACAAATCCATCATCATTACCGGTGGTAGTACCGGAATCGGCCGCGCAACAGCGTTGCGCTGCGCAGCCGAAGGCGCAGCTTTGCTCATCGCAGACGTCAACGACGAGCAAGGAGCGGCTACAGTTGCCGAGATTTGTGCAGCCGGTGGTCGAGCTCAATACGTCCACACCGATGTCACCGTGACCGCCGAGGTCAGGCACATGATTGCAGTGGCTCGTGACGTCTACGGGCGCCTGGATGGGGCCTTCAACAATGCCGGTATCGAGGGTAATTTCACCAGCATCGTCAAAATGACCGAGGACGAGTACGACCGCACGGTAAACGTTGACTTGAAAGGCGTGTGGTTGTGCGTGAAATACCAGATTGAGGCGTTTCTTGAGCAAGGAGCGGGCGGCTCAATCGTGAGTACTGCCTCCGTCGCCGGCCTGGTCGGTACGCGTGGTGGCTCGGCCTATTGCGCGGCCAAGCACGGCGTCGTTGGACTAACAAAAAGTACTGCGCTCGAAGTCGCGCGCAAGAATATTCGTGTCAACGCCGTCTGCCCAGGAATTATCGAAACGCCGATGCTGGAGCGTATGCGAAGTGAAACCAACGTCACCCATGCGTCGCTTATTGCACAAGAGCCGATGGAGCGCCTGGGTCAAGCGCGGGAAATTGGTGAGGCGGTAGTGTGGCTGTTGTCTGACTTGGCTTCGTTTGTCACCGGCACGGCAATGCCAGTCGATGGGGGCTATACGGCCCTCTAAGGTAAGTTGGCGTGCTGAGCGGGCGGCGCAATCCTTGTGCACCGTCGGCGGGGATAGCCATGCGCGCCGGCGCCGCAATGGCGATAATTACATCGAAGTCGGCAATCCCAGCCAGTTGCGCAGGAAGTAAGCTGCGCAACACAGGCACGTCAACGCGCCCCAGAATTGCAGCCAACGCTGCTGACCACGCCACCCTACGACAACGAACAGTATGCCGACGACCAAGGTGAAACAAACGGTCGCCGTTACCACGTCGAGGGTGTTCTGGGCTGGCAGAGCCAGCCCATCGGCGCCGATTCGGTAACGCATTCGTTTGCTGGTCTAGCCCGCTGCCAGCCGCTGTTTTTCCATTTCGCGCAACTCCCGCCGCATAATTTTGCCGGTTGTCGTCATAGGCAGGCTTTCAACAAACTCGATGAGCTTGGGGACTTCGTGCTTCGCCAGACGGCTGCGCACAGAATCCCTCAACTCGTCGTTCAGTGCATCGTTGGCAGTAAATCCGGGTGCCAGGATGATGTATGCCTTGATAATTTCAGTGCGCACGGCATCCGGAATGCCGATTGCAGCGGCCATCTGGACGGCTTCGTGTTTCAGTAGCGCGTCTTCTATTTCGCTAGGACCGATGCGGTAGCCGGAGCTGGTGATGACATCGTCGCCGCGGCCATGAAACCAAAAGTAACCATCTTCATCCATATGCCCGACGTCGCCGGTGATTAACCAGTCGCCAATGAATTTCTCGCGCGTCGCTTCTGGCTTGTTGAGATACTCGAGCAGCATGACCGGATCGGGCCGTTTGCAGGCAATGTGCCCTTCTACGCCTGGTGCAACCTCATTGCCGTTGTCGTCGATGATGCGGACGTCCGAGCCAGGTGTCGGTTTGCCCAGCGAGCCGGGTTTGATCGTGAAGACGTTGCCGTTGTTGCCGAGAATTACATTGCATTCTGTTTGTCCGAAACCCTCATTGATGCCGATGTTGAGCTCGCTTTGCGCCCATTCGAGCAGACCCGCACCGACAGCTTCACCGCCGGACAGAACTGCACGCAGCTTGAGATTGTGCCGGCTCAGGGGATCAGGCACCTGGCGCATGAGTTTCAGCATGGTCGGAGTGAGTAGTGCCAGTGTGATCTCGTGTTGCGCCAAAATGCGATAAGCATCTTCGGCATCAAATCCCTTCATCGCCGTGGCGACAACCTTACAGCCGTGGAACCAGCCCGGCATGATCACGTCCATCAGACCTGCCATCCAGGCCCAATCTGCCGGCGACCACAAGGCATCTTTGTCTTGTGGGAAAAAATCGTAGATAAATTCGAGGCTGGGCATATGACCGAGCATCATGCGATGCGGTTGTACCGAACCCTTGGGCATACCGGTGGTGCCCGATGTGTAACTGATCCAGGCGATATCATCAGATGCTGTCCTGACGTTTTCGAATTCGTCGCTCGCGTTCTCAATCGCCGTCCAGAAATTTTCGCTACCTTCGGGCTGGCCATCGATCACAAGAATGCGTTCAAGAGATGGGCAGTCGCCGCGGATGGCGTGGACTTTTTCGAAATTGGCGCTGTCGGTCACGAGTACTCGCGCGCCGCAATCATTCAGGCGGTAACTGATGGCATCACTACCAAACAAGACCGAACAGGGACCTGAGACCATGCCCGCCTTCCAACAGGCCACGTGGCCGATGGCGCATTCGGGATCCTGAGCGAGCAGCAGCGTTACGCGGTCGCCGCGCTCCAGTCCGTAGGCGCGCAGCGTGTTGGCGAGTTGATTAGCAAATTTTCGAATGTCGGCGAAAGTGTAGCTGCGGATGTTTTTGTTAACGTCCTCATAAACCAGGGCGACACGGTCGGGATCGTCGGCCCAGCGGTCGCAGACGTCGTCAGCGATGTTGTACTGCGCCGGGATGTCCCATTTAAAGTTGGCGCAAATTTCTTCGTAGCTGCCCCCAGGCTTCAGTAGATTCGTCATCTTTCCCCTCTCTGTGCGAATTTAGTTTTGGTATCCCCGGCCAGGATGCAGAACGTTTGTGCGCAACTATGCGATCGTTTTGGCAACCCTTAAATACGCGGCGCAAGATACCACGACTGCATCCCCCAAGAGACGTTCCAGTGGGAAAAATTGATTGTTACTGACGATGCCTTGCGAGTGTGATGTCAGCGCGCCAAAAGGTGTGCTTGCAGGGACAGGCAGGTTTGACCCGAGTTGTTTCATTGGCGCGTCCAGTGGCTGTCTCCTGAACAACAACACGCCTGCCCTAGCGCGAGATATCGCGGGCTTGGTGCGTGATGTGGCGAGGCCTGTACGCCGTCGCTTTCACTTTGTCATCGCGACATAACGGTTGAATCGAGACTGACTGAAGATTACACTAAATATTCATTGTTCATAATTTACTGCCGTGGAATTGGATAAATTTTGGTATGAACGCTGCAAATCAGCACCAGTTAGCGGACGATGCCAGCAAAATCATCCTGGATGCCGCATTTAAGCGCTTTATCCATTTCGGTTATCACAAAACGACGATGGCAGAAATTGCCGATGACGCCGGCATGTCAGCCGCGAATCTCTATCGATATTTTGAAAACAAGCAGGAGCTAGTCGCGCAGTGCGCGGCCCGGTGCCTAGACGATCGCCTGGAACGCTTACGCAGGTTTGTCAGCGACCCGGACACCCTGCCCGAAGAAAAGCTCCGGCAATATGCCCTTGAACTGGTCAACGACAGTCATGCTCTGGCCGGGACGGAATCACGCATTGGCGAAATGGTCGATAACATTACTCGTGAGCGCCCGGCTTTGCTGCACAGTAAAAATGAAATTCACTATGGTTTTATCACCGAAATCCTCGACGCTGGCGTTGCGCGCGGTGATTTCGCGATTTCCAACGTCGATGCCTGCGCGCGTTTGATTCACAGCGCGTTCATGATGTTCGACGTACCCTTATTCGTAGGGCTATACGAGCGCGCTGAATTTGACCGCCGTGCGCTCGGTGTTGCCGATTTAATCATTGCCGGCCTGCGAGCCAAATAGGCTCGGGCAAGGTCACGGCGCCAAACGCTGTTTTTCGAATTACCCCCAACTACTGATGAAAACTGAGGAAGGAAGCAACCATGCGACAACTCATATTGATACCGTTACTGGCGCTCCTGCCGCTTAGCGGCTACGCGCAAACGCCTGAGGAGAAAGGCCTCGCGATAGTCCAGGAGGCGGACACACGAGACACCGGCTGGATTGATGCCCGCGCTGAATTAAAAATGATCTTACGCAACAAGCAGGGTGACGAAAGTGCACGAGCACTGCGCATCGATAGTCTGGAAGTGACCGGTGACGGCGATAAGAGCTTATCGGTGTTCGACGATCCGAAAGATATTAAGGGCACCGCGTTTCTGAGCTATACCCACTCGCTCAAGCCCGACGATCAATGGCTGTTTTTGCCGGCGCTGAAGCGTGTAAAACGCATCGCTTCGGCCAACAAATCGGGACCGTTTGTCGGTAGCGAATTTGCGTATGAGGATTTGACGTCGCAAGAGGTCGATAAATACACCTATAAATGGCTGCGCGATGAAGCCTATGAAGGACGCGATTGCTTTGTCGTAGAGGCCTATCCTGCTTACGAGAATTCTGGCTATACCCGCCAAATCGTGTGGGTGGATAAGGAAATGTATCGGCCGTTGAAGATTGATTACTACGATCGCAAGAACTCGTTACTCAAGTCCTTGGTTGCGACCGATTGGAACCAGTATCTCGACAAATACTGGCGCCCGGGAGCGATGAACATGTTGAATCACCAGACCAACAAGAGCACCGAACTGCAATGGTCTAATTATCAGTTCAACGTCGGCTTGGAAGATCGTCACTTCGATAAAAATGCACTCAAACGTACGCGCTAAACAGAACTAACGTTTGATCAAACACGTGGTGGTGCCGTGGGCGTAAACAGTCCCGGCATCATCACGGATAACGCCTTGAGATACGCCAATACTGCGCGACATGTGCACAAGATTGGCCTCCACCACCAAATCCGTGTGGAGCGGAATTCCCTTCACAATTTTTACCGATAGATCCACTGTTGTATGGCGCGCGTGCTCGTCGTCCAGACTCACGAATACACTGAGCCCGAGCGCAGTGTCGAGCACGGCGGCCGAAAATCCGCCATGGACACCGCCAAATGCGTTGATATGCCGGTCATCGGCACACGTCGACAGGCATACCCGGCCGACCTCCGCATCCACGAGCTTGATTGCAACCGTGTCCCACATCGGCGGAAACGGACTCTCACCAGAGGTGATTTTCTCAAGCGTACGAGCCGCTCTCGGGTTTATTTTTGACACTGAAGCTCCAGGTTCTGTTCCGGCGGAGCGCGATCATGCCACACGTGTCGACCGGCTCCGTCTGGCCCCGCGGCCAGCCGTACGAACCGCCCGTCCTGGACCTCGCTACAATGCCCCCTCCCCCCGACACGGACAGGCTTGCGTCAGGCCGATTATGATTGCGCCCGACGCTCCAGGGGTTGTAACCAACATGCAGGTATTCCCCGGATGAAACGGGTCATTACGTTTGGCACCTACGATGTTTTCCACGCAGGCCATTTGCGCCTGCTTGAACGCGCGCGTTCGGAAGGTGACGGGCTGGTCGTTGGCGTCTCTACGGACGCATTGAATTTCGCTAAGAAAGGCCGCAATCCCATCTATCCAGAACACGAGCGCAAGGCCATCGTCGCCGCGTTGCGCTGTGTGGATGATGTGTTCGATGAGCAATCGCTTGAGTTGAAGCGCGAATATATTTTGCACTACGACGCTCAGTTGCTCGTCATGGGTGACGACTGGTCGGGTCGATTCGATGAATTTTCAGATATCTGCGAGGTGCTCTACTTACCTCGCACGCCGTCGATTTCGACGACGGCGCTTATCGAAAAAATCCAGTCCGATGCGTAGTGTGCTGTTAAAAAAGCACTGCGACGCTCGCGGGCACCGTCGCGTGCTCGCATACCCCTAATCTATCCGTCTGAAATGTCTCGTCGTTCCAACCCCTTGCGGACCGGCATCATCAATACGTTTCCTTTACGTCCTGGCAAACAGCGTAATTAGTCGAGTATCGCGGTCAGGCGTTCGCGATAACGCCGCGCCGCCTGACCATCTGCATAGTCGTCGTAAACGGCGCGTTTTATCCGCTCTGCCTGCTGTCCGAACTCTTCAGTGTAGTTTTCCGGCTGAGCTAAATAATCTGCTAGTCGCGAGCAAAGTGTTTCTAACGATGGGACGACTGCGCCGAAACGATATTCGGGTCCAAGACTAAAGCCTTTCTCGAATGGTGCTGGTACATCAAGAAACACAGTTGGGCGATTAAGGACGAGGAAATCGAACGCTATAGAAGACCAATCACAAACCAGAATGTCGCTGACTGCGAGGATGGCTTCAGTATCTGGAAAGCGGTCCTGCGGCACGAAGTAAAACGGACCGTCAGCCTTGGGCGGCGCCGTGCGCACATTCAGGTGGGTGCGAAACAGGCAAGCCGCGTCATGTCTCTCGCATACCTCGCGCAAACTTTGATAGAAGGCGTCAGCGCGAACGCCGAAAGGGAAAATGTCGCGGGAATCGTCGCCATGCTGCCAGGTAGGAGCGAACAGGATTAGGCGCGTTGGCGCCGACGGTAACTGCAGGTCTGCGCGCGTTTGCGTGCAATCAACTGCTTGATTGACCAGCCGGTCGGTGCGCCCATACCCAGTAACTGCAATCTGCTCCGGTCGGAAGCCGAAGCGTTCGGTATAAAACTTCGCGATCAGTACCGAACTGACCCATATGGCGTCATAGTGATGTTGGACGAGAAAATCATCGGCGTCCCAGCCTTTAAATGGAATTCCGTGCCAGACATCTATAAACGCGATGGAGCGCAACCGCGGCAACCACGACATCGTGTGCAAACCATGATCGCTGACTACGCAGCGGCAGCGCGCCAAGGCGACAATTGCGGCCGGGGAAAAACCTAAGATCACGGATTTGTCGAGTTGCAACAGGTTGCGGTAATAGGCTGGTTCGAGGGTCATGAACGCGAAATCGAATGGCACCTCAGCGTGCGCGTCTATTTCGTCGTAAAGACTCTTGAGATTACCGTTCAGTTTGTGCCCGTAGAGAAGGACCAAGGGACGCTTGCCGCGACCAACAAACGGCCTCAAAAACAGTGCCGCAACAACACAGATCGCAGACAAGATCAGGTACAGCCAGTGCATTGGATTGCGTTTGTCGATTTTCATTGTTCAGTCCATCACCGGGCGCCGCGGGCAGCGACCGTAGATGATCGACGGCGATCGGACTATGCTGTCGCCGGCGGCCCCGGCAAACTGTGAAACAGATCCGGCTCCCGTTGCACAATCGTTCGCTGCCTTAAGCCATTTCATGCTCGACAATTTTCGTAAACTGTACGTCTTGTTGACCGGTGCTGAAAAGTTCAGCTTCGTCGTATTACTCGCCATGATGCTGACTGAGGCCCTGCTTGAGATGATTGGCGTCGCGATTATCCCGCTTTTTATCACGTCTCTTGCTTATCCTGAGCATCTCGCAAACAACCCGACAGTCATCAATCTGCTCGGCGACGGGCGAAGCAGCTGGCTGGAGCGTGACGTCGTCGTTGTCTGGGGGAGCCTGTTCCTCGGGACTTTTTTTGCCGGCAAAGCGTGCTATTCAATTGTCGTTACTTACTGGAAATCACGCTTTTCGCAGAATCGTGCGCTCAAACTGAGCGTGCGTTTGTTTCGCGCCTATCTGCGCGCACCCTATGACTATCATCTACGACATAACAGTTCCGATCTGTTTCGGAATATTCATACTGAGTGCGCCCACCTGGCGCTGCATACCTTGTTGCCAATGGTTGAACTGATTAGTCAGGCGGCCATTCTCACCGGCGTCATTGCGGTTGTGATCATACTCGTACCGCCTGTCGTCCTGGCCTGGCTCAGCTTGTTTCTTGGCTTGGGTTTTTTTGCCGCGACGATGCTGCAACGTCGCGCGAAGCAGCGTGGTGTTATGGCTCAACAGTATCGTGGGGCTGTCATTCGTGTGGTCCATGAAGGGCTCGGTGGGGTCAAGGAGGTTCGGGTTCTGCAACGCTGCGAACATTTTTGTAATCGCTTGGCGTCAGCGCTTGGTAAAGCATTGTATCTGCACCGAATGCACGAGGTGATCCAGCGCACCATCCCGTCTGTCATCGAATCGCTGGGCGTTATGGGTTTGCTAGGCGTGACAGTGATTCTGTTCATCGACGGGACTGAACCGCAGCATATGGTTTCCGTATTAAGCGTGTTCGCCGTGGCTATGGCGCGCATGAAAGGATCGTTGCGATCGCTGATGACGAACTACAGCGAAGTCCGCTATCACAGTTCATCTCTGAGTCTCGTTCATGACCACCTGCTGGAGTTGGAACCGCAATTATCGGGGTCAGAGTCGAGCGCGCGAGATCGCTCGCCGGCGCCATGCGAAATTACCTTGCGTGATGTGAGCTTTGCTTATCCGGATAGCGAACAGCTGGCTCTGAATGACGTGAATATCGTCATTAGCCATGGTGAGGCGATCGGGTTTGTGGGGCCGTCCGGTTCAGGCAAATCTACCCTGGTCGATATCATCATGGGCATCATCGAACCTCGAACGGGTTCCGTTGTCGTCGATGGCGCAGACATCCAGGGGCAACTTGGTGCCTGGCAATCGCGACTGGGTTATGTTCCGCAGAGTATCTTTTTAGTTGACGCCAGCGTGCGCGATAACATTGCGCTCGGTTTGGAAGCAGATGAGATTGACGAAGCGCGGCTGCAACGCGCGGTTCATGCGGCTGAGATTGACGCGTTCGTGGACAAATTGCCGCTTGGTTTAGACACCCTGATCGGAGAAGACGGAGTCCGTTTGTCCGGCGGCGAAAGACAGCGCATCGCGGTTGCCCGGGCGTTGTACAACGATCCAGACGTATTGCTCATGGACGAGGCAACTTCGGCGCTCGACAACACCACCGAGGCCGCAGTTGTTGAGGCGGTGGAAGCGCTCAAAGGACAGCGAACAGTCCTCATGATTGCGCACCGCTTATCCACTGTCAGGCGCTGCGATCGCATCGTATTTATGAAAAACGGCCGTGTCGATGCCGTCGGTACTTACGATGAATTAGAAGCAACTCACGCGGAATTCAAACGAATGACGCTTATTTGAGAGCAGACTAGCCTGGACTCCGCCCGGGTCTGGGATGCCGTTTTGCAGCCAGAAACTGGGCCAGCTTGATGCGCTAGCGTGAACTCGTATCGCGCAATTGCGAATCGACGACGATGGCGGAGGATGACATCTCGACATCCCGGGCCGCATGATCCAGAGCGGAATTACGCGTGAGGACAGGTTGGCTTATCGCCTTTAGGCAAACCTTTCGCCGTTGCCGACTTGGATTCCGAATTTAATGATGATTGGTGTGAAACAACACGGTTGAGGGGTATGTCCGCCTGCTCGCTGCGAGCTTGCGTATAATCGCCAGCATAATTCCGGCTGACGACATGACCGTTACTCATGCGCCCACCGGTAACCGGCAGCCCGGCAAACCGAGTACACGTAGGCCGGAAAGCCATTGGCAGGCGCTTGCCGATCCGAGCGGGACTTGCGCTGTTGACTACGCCTGAAAACGAATACTGAACCACACAATGAATCAATCAATCCGCATCGAACCCGTTGTAGAAACACAGCACATCGAGCTGCCTGAGGACCTGGGTTTCGGTCGCATTTTCAGCGACCGCATGTTCAGCCAGAAATACACGCCGGAACGTGGTTGGCACGAACCGACGATCGGCGCGTATCGGCCCATCACGCTCGATCCGGCGACGACCGTCTACCACAACGGCCAAATGATCTTCGACGGCACTAAAGCCTACCGTCGCCCGGATGGCAACATTAATTTGTTTCGCACCGAGCGCAACGTGGAGCGTTTCAATCTTTCCGCAGCGCGTATGGGGATGCCGGTTCTCGATGAGGCAGCACACCTGGCTGCTATTGAACGTCTGGTTGAGCTGGAACATCGCTGGGTCCCCGACCGTCCTGGCACTGCCTTGTACATTCGCCCGGTTATGATCTCCACTGAAAAGACTCTGGAGGTGCGAGCCAGCCGCGAGTACCTCCATTACATTATTCTGACTCCAGTAGCGCCCTACTTCGCTGCTGGATTTGCACCAGTGTCGGTTTACGTGTCGGATGATTTTGTGCGCTCGGTACGCGGTGGCACGGGCGAGGCGAAAACGCCTGGCAACTATGCTGGCTCGATTGCCGCGACAGAAATCGCCCTGCAAAAGGGTTACCAGCAGGTCTTGTGGCTGGACGGCGTGGAGCGCAAATATATCGATGAAGTTGGTGCGATGAATATCGCCTTTGTTCTGAACGACGAGCAAATCGTAACGCCCACCCTGACCGGTGCCATTTTGCAGGGCGTGACCCGGCAATCGCTGCTTACGCTGGCGCCGGACCTAGGCTACCGCGTTGTAGAGCGGCGGGTCAGCATCGACGAGGTCATCAACGGCCTTGCTGATGGCAGTGTCAGTGAGGTCTTCGGTATGGGGACAGGTGCGGTGATTGCGCCAGTTGGGCGCATGCACTTTGCAGGCCGCGACGTCATGGTTGGGGATGGCCAGCCCGGTCCCGTTGCCAGCCGTTTGTATGATGAACTCACCGGACTGCAGTACGGTCGGCGACCCGATCCCTATGGATGGACGAGCACAATCGAAACTACGACCGCTCTGAATAGCGCGATATAGAATAAATTGGTGTGCCCAGCGGAGTAAACGCGTGACGACTGTTCACCTTGTTGAATACAAAGAAGCGAACGATGCGGTCCGGGCGGTATTTGATGATATTCGCGAGACTCGCGGCTCAGACTTCATTAACAATTTTTGGAAAGCGCTGGCCAACAATCCCGAACAGCTGCAGCGGACCTGGGAACAGCTCAAGGTCGTGATGGCCCCCGGGACGCTCGACCCGCTGACCAAGGAACTTATTTACATCGCCGTATCAGCGGCAAATTCTTGCGAATACTGTGTCCATTCCCATACCGCGGCGGCCCGCGCCAAGGGACTGAGCGACGAACAGTATGGCGAATTGCTCGCCGTCGTCGGCATGGCACACCACACCAATGGGCTGGTTACGACCATGCAGGTTGAAGTCGATGACGCCTTTAAAGCCGGTTGATCTGCGTGACGAATGACGATTGGCCGGCCCTGCTGACTGCACAGCGCGCGCAGCTGATAGCCGATTTGGCCTCGGCGGCAGAAGCGTCCGCGCCAGTCGAACTTGACCAGTCGCGAGTCGGCCGCCTGAGCCGCATGGACGCCATGCAGTCGCAAGCCATGTCACAGGCTGCCGATTCCCGCAGGCACCGCGAGATTCGCCAAATTGACGCTGCGCTGGCGCGCGTTGAAGCCGGCACGTTTGGAGACTGCGCCAAGTGCGACGAACCTATTGCCGTTTCACGCCTGCGCTTTGCGCCTGCAAATCCACTGTGCCTCGACTGTGCCGAGGAATTGGAGCGTTGACGGTGAGCGCGAGTTCAGCGTGTTACGGCTTTGTGGAAGCGCCGTTTCCGTTGTCTGGAGCTCGAACTTTTGTTGTTGATTTTAAATAAGGGGTATCTGCCATGAGTGAACAATCGCCCACCGCCGGATTCGTAATGAATCAAACCATGCTGCGTATTCGGGATCCGGAAGTTGCAGTCAACTTTTATCGGGACGTATTGGGCATGACTTTGCTCGATCGTTTTGATTTCGAGGGCATGCAGTTCTCGCTCTACTTCATGGGCTACCTCGGCGACGACGAAACCATTCCCGAAGACCCCGCAGTGCGTGCTGAATGGGTGTTCGGGCGCCCGGCATTGGTCGAGCTAACCCACAACTGGGGCACCGAGTCTGATCCTGACTTTGGCGGATACCACGATGGCAACGCGCAACCACAAGGCTTCGGGCATATCGGCATTTCAGTGCCGGACGTCTACGCTGCCAGTAAGCGTTTTGAAAAGCTTGGCGTGGAGTTCGTCAAGCGTCCCGACGATGGCAAGATGAAAGGGCTGGCCTTTATCAAAGACCCGGATGGCTATTGGATTGAAATCTTGAGTCCGCACGGGCTCAAGGCCATCGTCACCAGCTAGTCAGGTTTTATCGAGCGAGTCTCTTTAGTTCCTGTATAAAACCGCGTGTCGCGGCCAAACGCCTGATCAGCGGCCAATGATCGCAACGAAACGCCCGCAAGGGTCCGAGTTTCCTCTCACCAGGAGTTCTCCGGCTGCGCCGAACATTTGGCGCAGCCGGGGGAGCCGGGCCTCATTCATGCATTTTTGATGGTCAGTCCACCGTCAACTGCCAGATGGGTTCCAGTGATGTATTGCGCGGCGGGCAGGACGAAATTCAAGGTACCGTGCGCAACCTCTTCCGGTTCTGCATAGCGTTTCAATGCGACTCTGCGACGTGCAAATTCAGCTTTGGCGTCGTCCGGGATGTTAGTTGTCATGCCGGTATTGATAGGGCCGGGGCAGATGCAGTTTACGGTGATGCCGCGGGTTCCGAACTCGACGGCGAGCGATCGGGTGAGTCCTATAACGCCCGTCTTGGCGGCGGTATACGGGCTGATGCCCTTGGTCGCGCCAAGGCCTTCCGTGGAAGCAATATTGACTATTCTGCCGGCGCCCGACGCCTCCAGATGTGGGAGGCAGTCGCGCACCAACATGACTTGCGCTGTCAGTAGAACGTCGAACGTGCGGGTCCAGCCTGCGGCGAAGTCCGCCGAATTGACCTCCCCTTCAACCACGATGCCGGCATTATTAATCAAAATGTCGAGCGCGTTCCAACGCGCCACGATGGCTGCAACTACGGACGCTCGTTGCGCGTCATTGCTAACATCAAGAACCCAGCCGCAAGCGCTACCGCCGGCGTCAGAAATCTCCTTGACGACGGCTTCGACCTTGGACTGATCGAGATCCGTTACTGCGACATGTGCGCCCTCGTCAGCGAACAGGTGTGCAGTCGCGCGACCCATGCCGCTCGCCGCGCCGGTAACCAGTGCGACTTTGCCAGCGATACTGCGGCTGAGTTTACTTAAGCGCGTCATATGAGAACTCCTGAAGTTGGTGTCTATAAAATTCGCAACGCCAAAAAGAAAACAGTGGACAGGCAACTGGCGGCGATTCTGGCGCGAGACAAGCTCGGCATGGCGCCGCACCTGCCGAATAAACACACTGCGAACTTGTCCGGGGTTAGCTTAGGTATCGTCCTCGGAGCGTGCTAAGCGTTCTAGCGCCATATCCCGTAAACGGGCTTTTTGAATTTTGGTTCCGTTCGCGCTCAAGGTGGTCGGAAACGCCTCGAGCGGGAAGATCCTCGCAGGCACTTTATAACCTGCCAGTCGATTCTTGCAGTGCTCGATGACGGCGTCCTCGTCAAACGTTACCCCGCTGCTCGCGATGGCGAAAGCGAACGCCCGGCTGCGGCCGCCAGACTCGACCGCAATAACCTGGCTGGCGCTTATCTCAGCATGAGCATCAATGACCGACTCGATTTCGAGTGGGCTGGTCAGAAACCCGCCGAGACGCAGCACGTCACCCATGCGCGCGAGGTAGCAAAAGCGCCCGTCAGCCTCCAGATAGCCCAAATCGCCAGTGCGCAGAAAGCCGTCATCGGTCAGCGCGGCGGCGGTCGCTTCGCGATCTGCAAAATACTCTTTGAGCAAACTTGGACCGCTGATTTCGATCTCGCCGCGCGCCCCGGGTGGGAGCAATTCGCCGCTATCCGGATCACGCACGCGTACGCGGGCGTGGGGCGAGACGGTGCGTCCGCCGCCCTTGCGACGTTCTTCGATGTCGAGGTCCGCAGGTTGGACGGCGTAAAGCGCGTGGCATTCGCTCATGCCATACAGGCCGCGCAAATGCAGGCCGCGCGCCTGGGCCACCTCAATGATGTTGTCGAGCGCCGGATTGAATGCGGCATAACCGAAGTGGCGTAAGGTCGGGAAAGCTGGCGTCTCTTGGACGGCCGCGAGCATGCTCGCAATCATATCGTCGACGCCGTGGGTATGCGTGATTTGCTGCTCACGAATCAAGCGTGCTGCTGCCGGGCCGTCGAAGACTGGCATGACCGTCATCGGCGCACCGCCGGCGAGCGCGGCCAGCGCTTGTGTAAAACCGAAAACGCCACACAACGGCAATGCTTGCAACACGCGCGCGTCGGTCGCGTCGAGCCCAAAACTTGTCGCGACATCGCGGGCATGCTGAACGACGGTATTCTGAATATGACAAACAAATTTCGGCGCGCGCGTCGTGCCAGAAGTTGTAAAGATGACGCAGCGGTCAGTACCTTTGCCGTGATCGTGCGGGAACGCCGCCAGGTTTTGCCAGGAACGATAACTGCACACCGGAATGCCGCGAATCGTGCTCGGGACGTCTCCGACCTGCTCGCCATAGACCACGATATGCTCAAGTCCTGCGAGCGCGCCGTCATCCACATCGGCCAGGATCGCAGCAAAATCAATGCCGTGAAAATCGGGCCACAGCACCAGTGCTCGTGCAGCCGAGCGTGTCACGATGTCGGCGACCTCATGGGCGCGAAAACGCGTGTTTACTGACACCGCAATTGCACCCAACTGTGCGCAAGCGAAAAAGACTTCCAACCACGCGGGTATATTGGGCAGCCATATTGCGACTCGATCGCCGTGACCAATGCCGAGTTCTTTCAGACCGGCGGCCACACGCGCGCTGCTGGTCTGCAGGTCGTCGCCGGATACAACCAGCTCGCCATAGCGCAAGACCTCACGGTGCGAGGTATTTGAAGCGAGAAATTCACGCAGATTGGTCATGTTTTGTGCGACCCCGAACGTCGCCAAATCAGCAACCGATTGTTTGCGGGCATCGGACAGTCTTCGCGTAATTCAAAACCGTGCTCTCCCGCGACTGCGATAATTTTCTCGATATCCCGAATCGCGTACTCAGGGTTCTGTTGGGCCAACCAGATATCGAGCTGACGATTGCCATCGCTTACGTACTCGCCGTCGTAGTTGAATGGTCCGTAAAGCAGGAATACTCCGTCGTTATCCAAAAGCTTGGCGACGCCCCGAAACAAAAACGCCACGCTTGCCCATGGCATGTAGTGGACGGTGTTGGCGGAAAAAACAGCCTGTACGGGTGGGCAACGCCAGTCATCGCTATTCACGTCGATGACGATCGGCGCTGGCAGATTGGCTAGTGCAGCCTCGCTGGTCCATGCGCGGACACCTTCGATTCGTTCTTCTAGCTCGCTGGATTGCCACTCGAGGTGGTCGAGCGATTGTGCGATATGCACGGCATGCTGGCCCGTGCCCGATCCGATCTCCAGAACGCGATGAACCTGACCCAGCGAATCGCGCAGAGCCTCGAGAATGGCCTGCTTGTTGCGCTCGGCCGACGGTGCGAAGGGCTTTTCCATAGTCCTCAGTTTATCGTGGATCAAGCGTGGGGGATCAGGCGTCGCTTATGCTATGGTCACGCCCGCGCAGCGCCCGCACACACCATGACCAGCGATACCAGTACATCTCAACCCCTGTCGTCGCCATCGCGGTTGCGCCCTTTGCGCGGCCTATTGCCGTTCTTGCGTCCATACCACGCAATTATCGCGGCGGCGCTGCTGGCGTTGCTGGCTGCTGCCGCTGCAACGTTGGCCATGCCGATTGCCGTGCGCCACATGATCGATGCCGGAATCACAGAATCGGGCTCCGTGGACCGCCATTTTCTCGCGCTGTTCGGCCTCGCAGCACTGACTGCGCTGTTTGCCTCTCTGCGTTTTTATCTGGTCTCCTGGTTAGGCGAACGGGTGGTTGCCGACCTGCGTTCAGCAGTGTTTCGCCACGTGCTGAAATTATCACCGAGTTTTTTCGAAGTAACCCGTAGTGGCGAAATTCTCTCGCGTCTGACCACCGACACCACGCTGATTCAAACCGTCGTCGGCAGCAGTCTGTCAATTGCGCTACGCAGCTCCTTAACGCTGGTCGGGGCCATGGTCATGCTGGTTGTCACCAGCCCTCGCCTGGCCGGGATGATCGTATTGCTGGTGCCGGCGGTCATTATTCCCATCATGCTCATCGGACGACGCGTTCGACGCTTGTCGCGTACCAGCCAGGATCGTATTGCCGATACTTCCGCGCTGGCAGGAGAAGTACTGAACGCAATTCCCTTAGTGCAGGCTTTTACTCTGGAAGGATTGCATGGCGAGCGCTATGAACGCGCCGTCGAACGTTCTTTCGAAGCTGCTCGTCGACGCGTCAAGCACCGCGCCATTTTGACCGCTTACGCCATCATTACTATTTTCGGCGGCCTGATTGCAGTCTTGTGGATGGGCGCCCAGGACGTTGCCAGCGGCGACATGAGCGGCGGACAATTGAGTCAGTTTTTGCTCTACGCCATCTTCGTGGGCGGGTCGACGGCGGGTTTGTCAGAAATATGGGGAGCAGTCCAGCAAGCAGCCGGTGCGACCGAGAGGCTGGCGGAGTTGCTCGCCACCGAGCCGGATGAAGCGCCACCGCTGATTCCGCGCCATCTACCCGATACCATCAGCGGCGAGCTACGCTTTGAACATGTGAACTTTAACTACCCGTCGCGCCCAGGAGCACGTGCGCTGCAGGACTTTACGCTGGCCGTTGGGAGCGGTGAAACAGTCGCCCTTGTCGGTCCTTCCGGGGCCGGCAAAACGACGGTATTTCAGCTCGCGCTCTCGTTTTATCGACCTCAGGGCGGACAGGTCCTGTTGGACGGCGTGGATATCGCGGACGTCGTGGCGAGCGAAGTGCGCCAATGTATTGCGATCGTGCCCCAGGAAACGGTTTTGTTTGCCGATACCATTCTCGAGAACATTCGTTACGGCAGACCCGATGCCAGCGACGCGGAAGTTCATGCGGCAGCTGTGGCGGCTGCTGCCGACAATTTTATTCGCCAGTTGCCGGAAGGCTATGAAACGTTTGTGGGTGAACGCGGTATCCGCCTCTCCGGCGGACAGCAGCAGCGCCTGGCCATTGCCCGTGCGGTACTCAAAGAGCCGGCCATTTTGTTACTCGATGAGGCCACCAGTGCGCTCGACGCTGAAAGCGAAACGTTGGTTCAAACTGCGCTTGCCGATTTGATGCGCAACCGCACCACGTTGATCATCGCCCACCGCCTGGCCACTGTGCGTGATGCCGATCGCATCATCGTGATGGACCAGGGACGCATTGTGGCCAGCGGCACGCACGATGAGTTGGTTGAAGAACACGGTTTGTATTCCCGCTTGTCAGAACTGCAGTTCCGGGATGCCGAGGCTGGCTCGCTCATTCAGGAGCCTGCCCACGACCCTGCGCTCGACGAGGTGTCCTAGCTGTCTACGCGTTGTTGTCGGGACGTTTCAAACTGCGGGTAACCGTGCAGAAATTCACAGCGCCCGGCGTCCGCCGCACCACGGGTAAAGTCCGCGAGAGGGCTAGTTTGTTATCGTCCTGCCAAGCGCGGAAGTTCTCAGGTGTAACGAGCGCGTTTAGCTGAAGGATAATTTCGGCGTTTCGCGCATGTGCGGATCTTCAATCTCGAGCAACGCAGCGCGGTTGAAGCCGAACAACGCACTGACGAGGTTGTTCGGAAATTGTTCACGAAAATTATTAAACGCCGTGCCGGCATCATTGAACTGTTGACGTGCAGCGGCGATTCTATTCTCCGTAACGCTAAGTTCCTCCATAAGTTCTTGCATGGACTGATCGGCCTTTAAATCGGGGTACGCTTCCGCGAGCGCGAAAAATCTGCCCATCACACCGGTCAGAGCCCCCTCTGCTACGCCGAGCGCGGCAATGGATGCACCGTTCTCCGGCCGCGCTGAGGCGTCGCCTGCAGCAGACTGAGCATTGTTGCGAGCCTGGATCACTGCTTCCAGAGTTTCTCGTTCGTGAGCCAAATAACCCTTCGCTGTCTCGACCAGATTGGGAATCAGGTCATAGCGTCTTCTGAGTTGCACGTCGATTTGGGCGAACGCGTTTTTGAACTCGTTGCGGGTCGCAATGAGTCGATTGTAGATGCCGATGCCGAACAACAGCACAGCGCCCAGAACTGCGAGGATGATTATTGCGCCGATTGCCATTGGTTCGCTCCGGATTTAGCAAAGCAGCCGTGATTATAGGGGGCAGGGACTGGGTCATCCTCACGATCAACTCGGCGACCAAACACAGACCCCTCTTTCCCCTTTGCCACACCTCGGTGACGGGCCGAGTTCATCCTGATTGGCCGAATACGGGTGCGGGTCAGGACGCGACTTCCGGTGCTGCGACTGCAAAGGGGTCGGGCAACTCTTCGTCGTGCGCTTGCTGACGCTGCCACATCGTTGCGTACAAACCTTCTGTTGACAATAAATCCGCATGTTTGCCGCGTTCGGCAATTTCGCCGGCATTCAGGACAATTATCTCGTCGGCATCAACGATAGTGGACAGGCGATGGGCGATCACAAGCGTCGTGTGGCCGCGCGAGACTTCTCGCAACGCGATCTGTATTTCGCGCTCAGTACGTGTGTCGAGCGCGGAAGTCGCCTCGTCAAAGATCAGTATGCGGGGGTTTTTAAGTATGGTCCTGGCAATCGCAACTCGTTGCTTTTCGCCCCCTGAAAGTTTTAGGCCACGCTCGCCGACCATGGTTTGATAGCCGTCGGGTGAGGCACTGATGAAATCATGAATCTGCGCCATGCGCGCCGCCTCCTCGACTTCGGCTGTCGAAGCCTGCGGCCGCCCGTAGGCGATGTTGTAGTAAATCGTGTCATTAAACAGCACTGTGTCCTGCGGAACGACGCCAATGGCCTGGCGCACGCTGCGCTGCGTGACTTCACGAATATCCTGTCCATCGATGCGTATTGCGCCCGCGCTGACGTCGTAAAAACGAAACATCAGCCGAGCGATGGTTGATTTGCCCGCTCCACTCGAACCAACAATCGCTACGCGATGGCCAGCGGGCGCGGAGATGTCGATGGTCTTCAATATTGGACGACGTTCATCGTAGGAAAATGAGACTTGATCAAACTCAACCATGCCGGGCCCAGGCGTCAATTCGGGCGCGCCGGGACGGTCTTGAATCTCTGTGTTCACGTCGAGCAAATGAAACATCGCCTCCATGTCGGTTAGCGATTGCTTGATCTCCCGATAGACGAAGCCAAGAAAATTCAGCGGCATATAAAGCTGGATAAGATAGGTATTGACCAGCACGAAATCCCCGACTGACATGCTGCCATCGATCATGCCCTGCCCGGCCATGCCCATCACAATGGTCAGGCCAACACCGATAATGGCAGCCTGGCCAATGTTTAATAAGGCCAGTGATTTTTTGCTGGTGACAGCGGCGCGTTCATAGCGCGACAAGGCGTCATCGAAGCGGTCGGCCTCGTAATCTTCATTGCTGAAATATTTCACCGTTTCATAATTCAACAGGCTATCGATGGCGCGCGTGTTGGCCTCCTGGTCGGTGTCGTTCATGCGTCGGCGATATTGCAAACGCCATTCTGTGATTGTGAGGGTGTAGCCGATGTAGCTGGCTATCGTGACGAACGTTACGAACGCGTACCAGAAATTAAACATCGCCCACAGGATGCCGCACACCAATGTGATTTCCAGCAATGTCGGAATGATGTTGAAGAGCATGAAGGTAAGCAGGAAATCGATGCCCTTCGTGCCTCGCTCGATAGCCCGAGACAGGCCGCCGGTTTGGCGCTCCAGATGAAATCGCAAGGCCAGTCGGTGGAGGTGGCGGAAAGTCTGCAAGCCGACGTCTCGAATCGCCCCCTGGGCGACTTGAGCGAACACATAGTCGCGCATCTCAGCGAACGCAATTTGCATGATGCGCAGTCCGCCGTAACCCACCAGCAATGCCAGCGGCACCTCCAACGGCAGCCGCGATGGGTCGGAAAACTGGTCGACCATCGCCTTGTAGAGCATTGGCACGTACACCGTCGCAAACTTGGCGAATGCAAGCAGCGTCAGCGCAACCAGCACGCGCACACGAATCGATGGTCTATCGGCTGGCCATAGATAAGGCGCCAACGAGCGCAGAGCACCCCATTCAAAGCTGCCATCGCGTTTGCGACCGGCGTGCGTGCGATTGGATTGCACTAATTGGGCTCCACAACCTGAACAGGCCGCGAGTATACCTGCTGCCTCTATCTGGCATCGCCGCTTGACGGTTACCAGCGGCGCAACCTGGCTCTGCACTATCGTGGCCTGCGCGCATGACAGGGGAGCGGACGTGCCCAGGGAAGGATGTTTCATCCTGTTCGGCGGAGCATAGCTCTAGGTCTTCCAGTTCAACCGATGCGCCGGACGTCCGCAGTAGAATCATCGATGAGGCGATAGCGGAAAATAGCCGCCTTTTGCAGGCCTTGATAGTGTCGCAGTGCAATTAGCGCAGGTAGACTTCAGTGACATTCTGCTACGACCGGAGCTTAGGCATGCCGCAAATCGACGACCAACAATTGCAGCGGGTTAATTCGCGCATGAATTACATCGCGAGCACAGGCGAACGCCCGGCTTACTACCTCTACGAACCCCGACCGGGCTACACCCCGCCACCGCCGGCAGTGCAACGCCATGACGTGGCGTTTATGGATGTGCGCTCCCAGATGGATAATTTGACTCTGGACGGCAATGGCTTTGCTTTTGTGCGCCAACCCCTGCCACAGGTCGACTTTTTCGACCCGGCTTGCGTCGAGCGAGATTACTACGCCGGCTGCGAGGCACTTGTAAAGGCTGCGACCGGGGCCACTCGCGTGCTTGCCTTCGACCACAATGTGCGCGACAAATCAGTTGCCGCCGAAACCGATTCCGGGGTTCGCGAACCGGTGCGCTTTGCGCACAATGACTACACGGAAGTATCCGGCCCACAGCGCGTACGCGATTTGATGGGCGACGCCGCGGAAAGTCTGCTGGAGCATCGTTACATGTTCGTCAACGTGTGGCGTCCGTTACGCGGGCCAGTCCTGGATGTGCCGCTCGCAATTTGCGACGCCGGAAGCCTGACTGCCGCTGATTTCATCGCTACCGACCTCGTTTATGCTGATCGCACCGGGGAAATCTACAGCGTTCGTTACGACCCGGCCCATCGCTGGTATTTTCTGGGTCGCATGCAAAGTGAAGAGATTATGCTGATCAAGTGTTTCGACTCAGCATCCGACGGGCGCGCGCGCTATACCGCCCACGCAGCATTTCGTGATCCCGGGGCACCGAAAGATGCTTTGCCACGGCGGAGTGTCGAGGTGCGCACGATCGCGCTTTTTGCCCCCGAATAAGCCTTGGCCTTTGGTTGACTTGCCCGGTTCGAGCGCTTTAACTGAACGGACTGCCGGCTGCGCCGGTGCAATTTTGAGCAGGAGTAAACACCGATGCATGTAGGAATGGCGTCAATATTTCAGAACCCGGATAACGATAAAGGGGTCAGTGACCACGAGGTCTATCAACAGGATATGGCCCTGGCTATGAGCGCCGAAGGTCTCGGCTTTGAGTCTGTGTGGGGCGTGGAGCACCATTTTACTGATTACACGATGACCCCCGATGTCACGCAATTCCTCGCCTGCGTTGGCGGGCAATGCAAAAGTGTCAAACTCGGGACGATGGTTATTGTCCTTCCCTGGAACGACCCCATGCGCATCGCCGAAAAGGTGTCCATGCTCGATTGCATGACAGACGGGCGCGTGCTGATCGGGGTTGGCAGAGGCCTCGGTCGAGTAGAATTCGAGGGCTTCCGTGTCCCGATGGGTGAATCGCGCGATCGCTTTGTGGAATGTGCTGAGACTGTACTGACAGGCCTCGAACAAGGTTATTGCGAGTACGACGGCGAATACATCAAGCAACCTCGGCGACGCATTCGACCTGAACCGTTTCGGTCGTTCAAAAACCGCACCTATGCAGCTGCAGTGTCGCCTGAATCCTCCATGATCATGGCGCGCCTCGGGCTTGGCATTCTTGTGATCCCGCAAAAACCCTGGGAAGAGCATGCAAAAGAGCTCAAAGCGTATAACGAGTTGTTCTTGCAGGAGCACGGCGTGCCCGCTCCGAACCCTTATGTCGCGGGCTGGGTCGCGTGCGACAAGGATGCCGGTCGGGCCGAAGAAATGGCGCGTCAATATATCGGCGGGTACTGGAATTCTGTTGTTAAGCATTACGAAATGACCAGCGACCACTTCGAACAGACCAAAGGCTACGAATACTACAAAGTGCTCAAGGAGGCGATTGAGAGCGAAGGTCTCGATGCGATGTCGGAATTTTTCATGAGTTTGCAGGTGTGGGGAACGCCCGAGCAGTGCTACGAAAAAATCAAAGACATCCATGGCCGTACTGATTGCTGTGGCTTTACTGGCATTTTCAGTTATGCAGGTATGAACGCGCAGACGGCTCAGGGCAACATGGAATTATTCGCCCGCGAAGTCCTACCGGAACTCAAGCAACTGGGTCAGAGTCCGCTGTTCGATCGTGAGGTCGATGGTCCGCCCGAATTTATGCGTAAGGATAGTAAAGCCGCCTGAATCGATAGTGCTGGACTGGCGCGCAGCGGCCAGCTGCGCGCCAATCTGTGCTGGCGGCACACTGGGTTGAGTGCCGACCCGCCATGCATGCAATGTTGTTGTTGTCGCGGGTAATCCTGCTGAGGCTCAACGGCTACTAAATTAACCGCTCTCGCGTTGAACTCTCGCCGCGAGGTCCTCTCTAAATTCATACCGCGGCGCACAAGGTTGCGCATGCAACCCCGACCCGAGGAGCGTTGAACGTGTCCATTCGCCGTCCTATTTTGTTTCTGCTTTTGGGGTTCTTGCTCAGTACATCCCATTTTTCCATAGCGACGGAAGTTTTTAAGGCGCAAACGCTGGACGGAGAGAGCGTGCGACTGTCGGAATACTTTGAGCCGCACAAATGGACGCTGGTCATGATTTGGACCACGTACTGCAAAGTCTGCGCCGGCCAATTTCCGGCCATCGAGGCGCTGCATCGCAAGTACATCGACAAAACGCTCAATGTGGTCGGTGTCGCTGTAGACGGCTTCGAGTATCGTGATCGGGTCACCGCGACATTGCAGCAACGTCATTCAACTTTCACTGTCCTGGTCGGCGAAATTGCAGATATAGCGGCCAGCGTCGAACGCGCTACGGCGGAGCCGTTCAGCGGAACGCCAACTTACCTTCTGTTCAATGTCGAGGGCGAACTTGCCGCGCGAATCTCTGGCCCTTTAGAGACGTCGGCTATCGAGCGCTATATCTCAAGCATTGAGTAAATTGCCTCGAGCGTGCCTGTGTTTCGGCAGTATCGGGCGCGGCATTTCGCTGCCCCACATCACGCCTCGCGAAATTGGGATTCGGCATGCCGAATTGGCGCCTTGAGCGCCAACAATTGACCTTTTTAGTCAAAGACCAACGACCGATTCCTAATATTTTTGTTTAATTAGATGGCCTTAATATTTGATATATATGATCATTATCACTAGTATTGTTCGTAGGTAATTTTCGTTGGTGAGCCAAGATGCGGTTTTTGAAGAGATTATTTGCCGTCGCAGTTTTTCTTTCGGCAGCGACGATGGGGGCTCACGCGGACAATGTGCTCGATGTGCCTGCGCCCGCCGGCCTCGACGACTGCCCGATTCCGCGTGCCGAAACGCCGCTCGCCACGGAGTATGGATCGGCCGGGTTTATCAAGAATATGGCAGAAAGTCCTGACTCAATCCGCGCGATCGCAGCGCGCCTTCTTGGCGTTGCGTTAACCGACGACGCACAGCCCGCGGCACCCGGTTGTGACCCGAGTTGCCCTGCTGGACAGCTATCGGAAGTGGTTTATCGGGTCGCTCCGGTCGCGTTCCTCCCGGACGAAAAACAGCATGAAGTGTGTTTGACGTTTGAAAAACAAACGAGCGAAACCCCGATGTTATTCGACCCTCGCTCTTTTGCCTCCGTCGACGACTTGAACGAGTGGATGACGGCCTTTTCGCAGGGCCGGGGTGAGGACGGACGCTTGTTGTATGAACGTTGCGGTTCAAACTGCAGCCCCCGGTACACATTCTTTATCGCATCCGAAGGCGCGGGCTATCAGGTCAAAGCAGAAGTCTTGTGTGGCCTTGCTCGCGACAAGAGTAACGATCAATATTTGATATCTACTGCACTTCGCCAACGCTGTGTAGTGAACTAAAGCCTGCCGTCGCGGCGTCTACGGAACCAGTAAATCGCTAGTGTCGGAACTCGAAGAACACTCGAACATTAAGTTGCGCAGCCTGCTTTGCCGCGGCGCCTGGCCGGCATTATTGCTGTCATCGATGACTATTTTGTGGCTAGGATTCGCGGCCGGCCATGAAACTTTGTTTTTCAATATCTCCTATGCCTGGATCGTGCTGTGCCTGCTCGTGGCCGAAAAGCGGATACCCTACCGCACAGCCTGGCGCAAATCTGACGGTCAACTTGGGGCAGATCTGAGTCACACGATTCTGAACAAAGGGCTGGTACAGCTGCTCATCGTCAGTTTGCTGGGGCTTGGCGTAGTTGGTACAGCTGAGGGTGGCATTATTGCCGCCTGGCCGCTCGCCGTGCAGGTCATCTTCGGTCTGGTGGCGTCAGAATTCGCACTTTATTGGGCGCACAGGATTGCCCACGAATGGCCCTGGCTATGGCACTTCCACGCGGTGCATCACAGCGTGAAAAAATTATGGTTGGTGAACACCGGTCGCTTCCACTTCGTGGATTCTTTTGCCAGTGTATTTGCCAGTGCACCTATTTTGTTGCTCAGCGGGATGAGCATGGATGCGGTCGTGTGGGTCAGTGCGATTACCGCCTACATCGGCATTCTCACGCACTGTAACGTTGATATGCGTTGCGGTCCGCTCAGCTATGTCTTTAACACGCCTCAACTACACCGTTGGCATCACGCTATAGACACGCAAATAGGAAACAATAATTACGGCGAGAACGTGATGTTGTGGGACCACATTTTTGGTAGTTTTTTTCTGCGACCAGAACAGCACGTCGAGCAAATTGGTATCGCCGACAGGATGCCCGTCCGTTTTCTGGACCAGCTCACCATGCCCTTCAATTGGCAGCGCTATCAGGAGGCTACCAGCGCCTCCTCGTCCGACGCATGACGGCCTGAGCGCCGCTTCAACACCCACACCACCAGCCCAACCAGCGATTGCTGTAGTCGGCGACCAACTCGTAAGCCTACCGCCTGCATAATCATGTGGACCAATGTGTGGACATGTTGGCGGGCATACATTCCGGTTGCGATGTCTTGATAGGCGCCCGTGCACTCGGTTCGGTCATAGGTCGGCTTGCCATCAGATTCGGAGTAGTTGGCGCTAAACCAGGCATAGCCCAATTCATCGTCGCCTGTCTCGGCAACCCGCCCGAGGGCAATGCGCAGCCGTGCGAACAGGCTTAAGCGGGGATAGCGTTCGTAGAAGCGTTTGAACAACAGGTAATGTCGAGACTCGTCCTGGGCAATTCGTTGGCAGATTTGCCGCAACACCGGTTCGCGGGTGAAATCACGAATCGCAGAATAGTACGAGCACGTGCCGGACTCGACGACGCAGCGGGCCAACAATTCGCCCGTCGGCGAGCCGCGCACTGAGACTGCGGCGTCAAGTGGCAGGCTGTAGCCGGCTCGAAAACGCGCAAGACTGGCTGCGAAGTCGAATTCTGGGTCGACTAATTCCGCCCAACGCCCCAATGCCGCGCCGTGTTGCACTTCTTCGATGCCCCAATGGCTCGCGGCCGCCTTGAAATCGTCGTCGTCGCGAAAAACATTGTGCAGGTAAACCACGTAATCCGCGCTGTTCGCTTCGACCAGCGCGGCGGTTTTCACAGCCGCAAGCAAATCTGCCGACACCATGGCGGGATCCAGTGAGGACCACTGAATATCGTCCAGGCTCCAGTGCGAGGCGAAGTCGTTCATTGAATCTATCTCTGTGTCGCCATAGCGCTCGTTGAGGGTCGCCTTTGGGTATGATGTCGCCAGTCGCCAAGAGCACTGTTCGGTCTGCGCCCGCGCGGAGCACGATTGTAACAACCCGCGACGAGGAACGACCAAGCCGGCATGAGGTGTACTGTTATTAGAGCGAACGCATATGGCTGACACTCAGCCGAGTCCGGAACGTCACCGCTTCTCAGTTGTGCCGCATATGCCCGCCTTTCTCGGCCCCCTGCGCGCGCCTTGCGGCAAGGTGGTCGACGCGCTGTTGGGTTTACACGGGCTGAATCATGTATATCAGCGTATTCCGCATCACCTCGACCCGCCGACTTTCTCGCGCTGCACACTTGATCTGGTCGACGTAGATTTCACCATCGATTCTGCTTCCCTGGCCAACATCCCCAAAACCGGCGCCTGTATCGTGGTTGCCAATCACCCACATGGCGCGCTCGATGGGGTGGGTGTTATCGATTTGCTCGGCCGACATCGGTCTGACATCAAAGTCATGGCCAATCATTTGCTCGAAAGCTTCGCGGAACTCCAGTCGGTGTTTATCGGCGTCGATCCGTTTGGCGGCAAGCAGGCAGCCCGCTTTAATATCCGGGCCGTGCGCGCTGCCCTGAAGTGGCTGCGCGGTGGCGGTATGTTGGTGATGTTTCCCGGTGGTGAGGTGTCGAGCTTCGACTGGCGCACACGTCGGGTGACCGATCCGGCCTGGGATTCGGGCATCGGCTGGTTAGTTGAAAAAAGTGGCGCGCCGGTTGTACCCGCGTACATCAACGGCCGCAACAGCCTGCCCTTCCTCGCTGCCGGTTTTATACATCCGATGTTGCGCACCTTTATGCTGGTACGCGAGATGCTTAATCACCGTGGCACGGTTGTCGAAGTCAGGTGCGGTCGTGCGATTGATGCTGAAACGCTCGGTTTGTTGGGCGGTAGAGCCGCAATCGCACCCTACTTACAGACCAGCACGTACCTCATCAAGGCACGCGGCACCTACAAGAAGCCTATGCATCTCGGTCAAGTCACCCCCGCTGGTGATAAATTCGAACCGATCATTCAACCCATTCCGACCGCGGAAATGGCCGCCGAAGTTGCACAACTACCCATCCAGCAACAGTTGGTTGGAGGCGCCGGGGACTTAGACGTCTGGTACGCGAAAGCGGCGCAAATACCCTCGCTAATAAAGGAAATCGGACGCCTGCGAGAACTCAGCTTTCGCCAGGTCGGTGAAGGGACTGGAAAAAGCCTCGACCTTGATTCATTCGACGATTACTACTTGCATTTGTTCGTCTGGGACCGTGTTAGCAATGCAGTTATTGGTGGATACCGACTGGGGGAAGTTGACAGCATCCTGAGCCGGCATGGCAGTAAAGGACTTTATATCCGATCGCTGTTCAAGCTATCCCCTCAATTGGAAGACGAGCTGCGTACCGCACTGGAAGTGGGACGCTCGTTTGTGCGCCCCGAGCATCAGCGCAACTATTCGTCGTTGATGCTGCTGTGGAAAGGCATTGCAACCTTTGTCGCGCGTTCGCCGCACTATCGCATCTTGTTCGGGCCGGTCAGTATTAGTAACGACTACCACCCCGTTTCACAGCAGCTCATCGTGCGCTTTCTGCAACGCCACAGTATGGAATTGGAGCGCGCCAGCCTGGTCAAACCACACCATCCTTTTCGCTCGGGCGACCGCTCGACAAGGCGCGTCGATTTGGACGTCGACGACATGCGCATCATCTCTAATCTGCTCAGCACAGTTGAGGATGACAACGTCGGCGTGCCGGTGTTATTGCGGCAGTATTTGAAATTAAACGGTCGCATTCTGGGCTTCAATGTCGACCCGGAATTCAATAACTCCATCGATTGTTTGCTCTGGGTCGATTTGTCCAGTACCGACTCGTCACTGTTGAAGAAGTACATGGGGCCTGATGGCGCCGAACGGTTTCTGCGTTATCACGGCCTATGGTCTGAGGATGAAGCACCCGGCGCTAAAAGCACGCCGTAAACGAATCGGCAAAATAAAAAAAGGGCCCCGTGGGGCCCTTAATTAATCGCCTGTCTAGCGCTAGTTCAAGCTGCTGCGCTTGCTGCGTCCTCGGCGGTCCAGCTTTTGAGCACCGGTAATACTTCTTCGGCGAAAAGCTTCTGGCTGCGTGCGGCGGCCTCATACGGGATACCTGCAAAGCGGAACGCGGCCAGACAATCGGTTGCGCCCAGCGTTTCACGACGGGTTTCAAACTTGCGCAGGATTTGATCAGGGGTGCCCCAAATTTGCTGATCAACGTAGGCCTGCATAAGTCCTTCTTTGCCTGTTTCGCGCATCGCGTCGACTGCGTCGCCGTAAGCTTCGTAGCCTTTGGCGTCTTTGTAGTGATCGCCCATCATCTCGTAGTGATGCAGAACACTGAGCAGGTAGTTGGCGATGAACTTTGAATTCTCGTCGGCGCGCGCGGAATCGGTGTCGCACACGACCATATCAGTGAGCAGCAAGGGACGCGGGTTGCTGTTGTGATGCTCGATGTACTGCTTTTTGTACTCTTCGAATTCCTGCTTCTGCACTTCCAGTGGCTTGTAGTTAAACGCCATCATCTGGGCGCCGAGGCGCGCTGCCTCTTCGCCTGATTCGGGGCTCATAGCGACCTGTGTGAGACGATCTTTGAAAGTGCGCGTGGGTTTGGGGCGGATAACCGCGCGAGGTTGTTTGAAAAATCCCCCGTCGTGGGCTTCCATGACACCGCTTTCGAGCGCATTGACGATCATCGGCGCAGCTTCATCGAAGCGGCCGCGCGATTCTTCCATGTCGATGCCGAATTGTTCGAACTCGCGACGGGACAAGCCACGCCCAAGACCGAGGATAACGCGACCACCGGAAAGCTGGTCGAGTAGCGCGGCTTTTTCAGCGACGCGCAAGGGCTGGGCATTCCACGGCACAATGCACGCGCCGGTTGCGAGTTTGATGCGTTCGGTCTTCGCGGCAAGGTGCGCAAGATAGACAAAGTTATCCGGGCAGAACGAGTAATCCTCGAAGTGATGCTCGACGACCCAGACGCTGTCGTAGCCCTGGGCATCGGCGTCAACGCCCATACGTAGTTCTTCGTCGTAAACCTGAGCGTCGCTCATGCCCTCAAAGCCCCAGCTTTGCATCACCTGAATCAATCCAACATGCATATTCTTAATCCTTTCGTTGAGTGGAAATGCGCTCAATAATGGCGAATACTTTGGCGTGGGTCCAGCTTTTCGCAATCCGACCTGCAGTCAACTTCGAGGAGGACAGAATGATGCGAATGGTTGGTCTGCGGTCAGTGCTTGTCCTGGCCGCGGTTATTTTCCACACGGGCGTTGCCTCGGGAGGCGAAATGTCGGAAAAAGAAGCTATAAAAGCGACTATTTTCAATTACTTTGATGGATTCAGGACGAAAGACAGAGCGCGCCTTGAAAAGGCATTCGCAGTCGATGCAGGGCACATGAAGGGCTATCTGAAAGGTAGCGACGGCACTTATCAGCTCAGTGTGCGGCCAATGGATGAGGTGATCGACGACTGGGTTTCACGCGACACTGACCCGGCCATGCGCGGAGAATTGCTCGACGTGCATATTTACAGCGAGCGCGCAGCCATGGCCACATTCGACTTTAATGGTATTTTTATCGATGCCTTTCAGCTCGCAAAAATCGACGGCGAATGGCGCATTATCAACAAGTTTTATATCGACAAATGATGGCCGCCCATCGGTCAGTTTCATGTTCACTAGGGACACCAACACATGCATGTAAACCGTAACGCAGAGACGACCGTCCACCGCCTGCCGGGTCTCGAACATCAAACCCTGGCTGGCGGTAAAGACGGTATGCAGCAAGTCGAAGTGTGGCGCCAGACCATCGCCGGCGGCGCCGCAACTCCGGTCCACAAACACGATTGCGAAGAAATTATCGTGATCTTCGCCGGTCAGGGTGTTTGTCACTGCGGCGACGAAGATTTTCATTTTGGTGCCGACGACACGTTGGTCATTCCACGCTACGTGACCCATCAGATAGTCAATACCGGGGACGAGGATTTACGTATTGTCGCGACTTTGTCGATGGCCCCCGTCAAGGTTGAAACTGCCGACGGCGATCCCATGGCGTTGCCCTGGGACCACCATCCAGAGTGACTGGACAGGCATTTCATAGCGCTCACGTTGAGGGCGAGCCGCGACTCGCCTACGACGGTGTCGGAGACGGCCCGCTGCTGGTGTTCTTACACGGCATCGGCGGCCATCGCGGGAATTGGCGGCGCCAGCTCGATCATCTGGGCGGGAAGTGTCTGGCAGTCGCCTGGGACGCGCGTGGCTACGGCGATAGTGATGATTACGCCGGTCCACTCGACTTTGCTGACTTCAGCTCGGACTTAGCCCGCCTTCTCGACCATCTGCAAGCCGATCGGGCACATTTGTGCGGACTGTCCATGGGCGGGCGCATCGCACTCGATTTTCACGATCGGATGCCCTCTCGAGTCGCCAGTCTGACCCTGGCCGACACATTTCCCGGCTTCGACGAATCATTTACGACCGAAGGGCGCGAGCGCTTTATCCGCGAGCGTCGAGAACCGTTGGTTAATGGCGGCAAGGAACCTGCCGACATCGCGCCGCTCGTCGCGCCGACTCTGGTTTCGGCCACCGCAGACAGTGCGGTCATCCAGGAACTTATTGACAGCATGGGCTTGCTGCACAAAGAGTCCTACATCAAAACGATTGAGTCGATGACGCGATACCAACGGGTAACTGACGTCAGCACCATTAAGGTTCCCGTGCAAATTATTGTTGGTGCCGAGGACAAGCTGACGCCGCCCTCGATTTCTAGAACGATGCATGCACGCATCTCTGATTCCCGCTTGTCTGTCATCGAACAGGCGGGCCATCTGAGTAATCTGGAACAGCCGAGAGTGTTCAACGACTGCCTGACAAGCTTTCTTGGCGAGATAGGTGCCATCAGCTAGCCTTTCGATAAGAGCTCGACCTTGACAGAATCATCCAACCGCGCCGCCAGACTGGCGAGCACCGTCGACGCGCTATGTGAGCAACGACGATATCGCGAGCCGGTATTTTAGCGACGCGTCGCCAGTCGGATTATTGTTGAGTACGGATTATTCAGGCTCGCTCTGAACAAACCTGGTTACCGCCATCCTCGGCTGGCGGATTCTGCACGACGCAATTCCGACCCGACTGTTTCGCCTGATAAAGAGCCACGTCGGCACTCTCAAGAATACGCTGCGCATCAGTGTCGACCAGGCGAGCCTGGTGCGACAGGCCGACCGAGATAGTCAACACACCATTTTCACCGTCTGCGTGCACGATGCCGGCCGCACGCACGCCTTCCACAATCGCATCGGCGAGCGTGAGGGCGTCTTTCTCTTCGATGGCCGAACACACCACACAAAACTCTTCGCCCCCATAGCGGAACACCAGATCACTGGCCCGCCGAGCCGAATTCCTAATCACGGTTGCAACAGCAGCGAGTGCGCTATCGCCCGCGACATGGCCATAGCGGTCATTGAATTTCTTGAAATGATCAATGTCGAGCATATAAATGGCCAAAGGCTCTTCGGCACGCAGCGAACGCTTGAACTCGCTATTGCTCAACTCCTCAAGCAACTGCCGGTTGTAAACACCCGTCAGTGGATCAGTGTGCGAAAGGCGCGCAATGGTGCGTATGTTCGTCTCGTTGTGACGATTAAAGGCGCACAATCCGGCAGTGATCGTGAGGTAGGCCAGGGTCATCGCCAGCACCGACAGCATTTCGTGCCTCGGCTAACGCAGTACGATGATCGCCAGTGCGACGCCCAGTGCGCAAAGACACCACAGCAGACCTTTTCGCCACCCGACGACAGTGAAAGCTGCAACTGGGATAACCAGTTGCCAGGATTTGTTGTCGACCAGTTCGTCGCCCAGGTACAGACCGCACATGCATGCGCTGACGGTTGCGAGAAGAAACATGTCGGTCGCTGCTTGCAGGCCGAGCGAGCCGCGCCTGAACAGTACCGCGACGAGGACCATGCACATGCCGTAGACGGCGCATGCTGCTGTGAGGAGATTGATGCCGACTTAAAAGTACAGCGGCGTAATCAACACGGACACCGCTGAACCGATGAGCAGGTACAGACCGAGCACATTGGCGCGAAACTCGAGGAGGTTTCGTTCGCCGATGTCGGTCGCTTCGTTCATTTAGAGTGCCTGACAGGCTGTGCGGTGGCGCCACCAGCGATTGGGCGAGGTCGCCAGGTAAATCGTTTGTGCATCATAATTCAGGTGTCCGGTAACTGTTCCGAACAGCATTACCGTCCTGACCCTCGCGATCTGGCAGTCCGCGTCTATTTCACAATGATTCTCAATCGAGTGGGTGAAAATTGCCAACCGGTCGTCATTCCTCACGACGTAGGCAGATTATCTGGCCAATGCGGCCGGGTCGAATATCAATCCGGGAGTTTGAGACGTTGATGCCAATCAGCAATGGATTCCTGTGGGTATTCGTCAAAATCCTGGTCAGACTCTGTGCGCTTGGCATCCACCCAAGCTGGTTTGTAGGCCTGCATAAGGTGCGTCCGCTCCGGCGCACGTGGCAATGGCGTGTCAATAGCCGACGCGAAAGGGTGAATCAGTTCCGGCCAGCGCGGGTCCCAGACCCACAGAGCACTGCCGCAAGCAGAGCAAAAACGGCGTTCGCAAGGGCTCAACTCAGGGTTGCCATCACTATCGTCGAGCGTCGCCCGATATACCGAGATGTCAGCCTCGCCACTAACCGACAGCGAGTTCGCAACGCCGCCGAGGTTAATAGCGTACCCTCCGCCGCCGGCTGTTTTGCGGCAGATGGAGCAATAGCACACGTTAAAAGGATATGGATGAGCGGATTCAAGTGTAAATGACACCTTGCCGCAGTGGCACGACCCTTCAAGTTTCATTGCGTACTCCGTGCTTTCAAATTGAATGCTCTATGGCTCGGCGCAGCATATCGCGATCGAGATTGCCGCCCGACAAAACCACGCCAACTCGTTTGCCAACATGTCGCTCGCGTTCCGCCAGCAGCGCTGCAAGTGGCGCCGCGCCGGCACCCTCGGCGAGATTATGCGTGTCGCTCAAATACACGTTGATGGCCGCAAGTATGGCGTCCTCTGACACCCGCACGAATCGGGATATCCCGGTTCTGAGGTAGGCCAGCGCCTCGGCAGATGGCACGCGAACCGCAAGACCGTCCGCGAGCGTATCTGCGCTGACGGTTGAGACCAGATCGTCGCCCTCGAACGAACTCGCATAGGCGTCAGCTTTCTCAGCGACAACACCGACCAGTTCTGTATTCAGCCCGAGTGCGTTTCGAGCCGCGAGAAGCCCGGCGAGGCCAGAGCCGAGGCCAACCGGAGCGTAGATGACATCAAGCTCGCTGACCTCGCGAAAAAACTCCCAGGCGTACGTGCCCACGCCTTGCACCAGACTGGCGTGAAAAGAAGGCAGTGGGTACAGACCGCGCTCCGCCGCGATTCGAGCGCTGTGCACGCGTGCACTGTCGAAATCGTCCCCCAGCTCAATTAACTCTGCACCGAGGGCGCGCATCGCGTCGTTTTTGTCCCGATTATTCCCTTTCGGCACGACGACCACTGCTCTGACGCCGTTACGCGCGGCGGCCAGTGCGATACTTTGCCCGTGGTTGCCTCGGGTCGTCGCGATTACACCTCGCTTCACATGCCCGCCGCTGCTCAGTTGGTGCACGAACCAAAGCCCGCCACGAACTTTGAACGCTCCGGTCGGCAGGTGATTCTCATGCTTGACCCAGACCTCGCAACCACACCGTGCTGATAGCAGCGGCCAGTTAATTTGCGGACTTGGTTTCAGGGCTTGATATATCGTGTCGGCAGCGGTTTCGAATTCTGCGACCCTCAGCGGCTGCGCAATCAAATCGCGTATCGGAAAATCCATGGTTCTCTCCCTAAACGGCGTAGTAAGACCACGTTCGTCAGCCGAGCTTCTGTGGTCTCGACCATGCTATACCGACTGCGGTAACCACCCTATCGTTCGGAACGAATATCACCCGATCGCGCTCAGTTCGGCCATTTTGGGACCATGACAATGCGGTCAGGATTGGTTGGCAGTGTATGTGCAAAAAATAACTACTTGTCGGCACGCGCACTGTTGTAGTCTTGAGTTACAAGCCGGGCGGCGCGTTCTCCGCGACGTTGACGGCAAATTTCAAGGGGAGATTGAAATGGCTGAAGTTCTGTCAGTCGAGGATTTGCTCGACGCTTACCGCACCATGAAGACCATTCGCGAATTTGAAGACCGCGTGCATGTGGAGTTCGCCAAAGGCGGAATTCCTGGATTCGTCCATCTATATGCCGGCGAAGAAGCCTCCGCGACGGGCGTAGGTTTGCAGCTGCGCAACGACGACCAACTCGCCAGCAACCACCGCGGCCACGGGCATTGCATCGCTAAAGGTGTGGAAGTGAAGGGCATGATGGCGGAAATTTACGGCAAGAAAACCGGCACCTGCCACGGCAAAGGAGGCTCAATGCATATCGCAGACCTCGATGCGGGCATGATGGGCGCAAACGGGATTGTCGGTGGCGGTCCACCGCTTGCATGCGGTGCGGCGTTGGCCGCAAAAATGAAAGGCACCGGCGGACTGGCGGTGGTTTTTTGTGGCGACGGTGCGTCGAATCAGGGCACCACATTTGAGGCGATGAACCTCGCGACTGTGTGGAAGCTACCAGTTGTGTTCGTGTTCGAAAATAACGGCTACGCAGAAGCGACCGACGCACGCTTTTCAGTGTCGTGTAAAGACATTGCGGATCGCGCAATTGGCTTTGGCATGCCGGGCCAGATAGTCGATGGGCACGATTTTTTCGCTGTGCACGACGCGTTTGAAACAGCTGCCGCGCGGGCACGGGCTGGCGACGGGCCGTCCTTGCTCGAGCACAAGCTCGATCGTTTTTTCGGCCATTTCGAGGGTGACAACCAAAACTATCGCCCCAAAGATGAAGTAAAACGACTGCGTGAGGACATCTGCTGTATCAAGCGCTTCGCGGCCGAGGTGACCAACTCGCACGGCGTGTCCGCCGAGCAGCTGAACGAAATCGATGAGGAAATCGCGGTACTTATAGATGACGCGGTTGCGTTCGCAGAAAACTCACCCGAACCCGGTCCTGAAGATCTCATGACCGACGTTTACATCAACTACTGAGGAACGCGATATGGCCCGCAGAATTACATATATGCAAGCGATCAATGAAGCGCTTGACCAGGAAATGGCCCGCGATGAATCAGTCATTATCATGGGTGAAGACGTGGTCGGCGGTTCCGGCTCTGATGGCGAAATGGATGCCTGGGGCGGTGTGCTGGGCGTCACCAAAGGTCTGTACGGCAAGTATGGCGATCGCATTATGGATACGCCCATTAGCGAGGCCGGTTTCGTCGGTGCGGCGGTCGGCGCCGCGACGGCTGGCATGCGGCCGGTGTGCGAGTTGATGTTCATCGACTTCGTCGGTGTGTGTTTCGATCAAATTTACAATCAGGCAGCGAAATTTCGCTATATGTTCGGCGGCAAAGCCGAGACGCCGGTGGTGATCCGGACCATGATCGGGGCCGGATTCCGCGCCGCAGCACAGCATTCGCAATGTCTTTATCCGATGTTCACCGCCGTGCCCGGTCTGAAAGTCGTCGTGCCCTCTTCTCCATATGACGTGAAGGGGCTGCTCATTCAGGCAATCCGCGACAACGATCCGGTGATTTTTTGCGAGCACAAAGTGCTCTACACCATGGAGGGCGATGTTCCTGAGGAGTCGTATACGATTCCCTTCGGCGAGGCCAATGTTGTTCGCGAAGGCGACGACATCACCATCATCGCGCTTGGACGGATGGTTCATCAGGCATTAGCCGCCGCAACGACACTGGCTAAGGACGGCATTAGCTGTGAAGTCATTGACCCGCGCACGACATCGCCATTTGACGAAGACACGATTCTCGAGTCGATCGAAAACACTGGCCGCGCCGTGATCGTTGATGAAGCCACGCCGCGCTGCAACATGGCCACTGACATCTCCGCGCTCATCGGGCGCAAGGCGTTCGGTGATCTGAAAGCGCCAATTGAAATGGTCACTGCACCCCATACGCCAGTGCCGTTTAACGGCACGCTGGAAGATTTGTACATCCCAAGCCCTGCCGCTATCGAAGCGGCAGTCCGGCAGACAGTGGAGTATGCGTAATGGCCAATGCTGACATTATCCCCATCACAATGCCGAAATGGGGGCTGTCGATGCTCGAAGGCAAGGTCGTTGAATGGCTCGTGGAGGAAGGAGCCGATCTCGCATTGGGCGACGATGTGCTCGATATCGAGACCGAGAAAATAGCGAATACCTTTGAAGCGCTTGATGCTGGCATTCTGCGTCGGCTGGTCGCGCAGCCAGACGAAATACTACCGATCGGAGCACTGCTCGGCGTCATCGCGCCAGTAACTGTCGACGACGCGGCGGTCGACGCATACATCGTCGAGTTTCAGGCGAATTACGTGCCGCCCGATCCAGAGGAAGAACAGGCTGGCGATAGTTATGCCTTCGTTGATGCTGGGGGTTATCGCCTGCGCTATTCGAAGATGGGTGAAGGCGAGGAGAACATTATTCTCGTCCACGGTTTTGGCGGCGACGCCGATCGCTGGTTGTTTACCCAGCAACCGTTGGCGGCGACGGCGACGGTGTACGCCTTCGATATGCCAGGCCATGGGCAATCCACCAAAGCGCTCAGCGATGGCGGCGTGCCGGCTTTAGCTGACGTCGTTATCGCCTTCATGGATGCTCTCGACATTGCCACTGCGCGCTTAATCGGACACTCGCTCGGCGGCGCGGTCGCTTTGCAAGCTGCGGTCGCGCATCCGGCCAGAGTGAGCGCGCTGAACCTGATCGCGCCGGCTGGCCTCGGTGCGGAAATCAACGCTGAATATATCAATGGCTTTATCGCTGCCGATTCGCGCAAACTGATGAAGCCGTTGTTGCAGCAGTTGGTCGCCGATCCGAGCCTGGTTAATCGCAGCCTGGTGGACGACATGCTGCAATTCAAACGCACAGACGGCGTACCAGAAGCGCTGCGTATCATCGCTGATGGGTTCGTGGCGGGCGACGGGCAATGTTTCAACTTGCGTGACAGCCTTAGCGGTCTCAGTCAGCCGGTAACAGTCATTTGGGGTAGCGAAGACAACATCATTCCGGCCAGCCACGCGAACGGCTTGCCGGATACCGTCAAAGTTGAGGTGCTGCCGGGCTATGGGCATCTGGTACAATTGGAAGCAGCGGCCGAAGTTAACGTGTTGCTGGGTGCCTGAAAACCACCTGTGGCCGCGCCGGCGTAGCGTCCTGACAAGCGTTCCAGTACGAGAATTGTCGTGCTGGAACGCGGTGCCTCAAGCAAGTGCTGATAGCGCAACTCGGCTCGCTGATTGGACAAATCCGCTGCTAAATTCCCCGCGTTCAGCTTAGTTTTGCGAATTCGCTCGGCTGCAAGGCATGTCTCGGCAACGTTCGCCGCGTCACTCGCTCGTCAATTGTTCGATCGCTACAGCCAGATTGTCGCGCAAGCCAGTGGTCACTTCTGCAGCGCCATTCCAGTCTGGCTTCAACACCGATATCGTGGCGTGCCCGGCGGCGAACAAGGCAGTATCGCTCTCGCCGTCATTTTCTGCGCGCGCATCAACTTCAATCCAGCTGCGTAGACTAGCGCCGCTGCTGCTGGGATAGATAAGGCGGAATCCGCCAAAGCGACTGACCGGAGCCCAGCGTGTTTTTACTACACTACCTGGCGCGCTGGCGGGGTAGTTGATGTTCAACATGTGTCCCGCTGGCAGCAAGGCGTCACCCGTTCGGGCAGCGAGCGCGTTGACTGCGGCAAGCGTCAGCCGTGCTGCGGCCGGGAACGCGGCAATTGTTGACGGAAAGTGATGCGGCTCCGCCTTGGCCTCGCTAAGATTCAAACCCACTGACACCGCGATTGCTGGGATCCCCTCCAACACCCCCATCATGGCCGCGCCGACAGTCCCGGAAATCATCACGTTGGCGCCAAGGTTCTGACCAAAATTGGCCCCCGAAACAATCAAGTCCGGGCGCTCTTCTTTCATAATGTGGTTAAGCGCAATCGACACGGCATCAGCAGGGCTGGCATCGACCGACCACACACCTGGGGCCTGCTCGACCACAGCAAGCTCGCCCAACGTGATTTTCATGCCGCTACCGCTGCGTTGCCCCAACGGCGCAACGATGGTGAGACGGTGCCCCGCTGCCTGCAGGACATCGGCGACGGCTTTGACGCCGAGCGAGTCGTAACCATCATCGTTGGTCAGCAAGATGTGCAGCGAGCGCGTTTGTGCAGCGCCGGCCGGTCCCATCAGAATCGTCAGTAAAGCAATCAACAGCCACTGTTTGGTCACAATAGTCTCCTTTTAAGTGCGCTTGTTATGGCCGAATCCAAGTGTTCGCGATGCGCCATCGAAGCATGCCACAAATCAGCGGTGTGCCAACAATTCCCAATGCCGGTGCAACTCCTGCAGACTCACACATGTTGCGCTTAGAATGCGTATTACGAAGTTTCGGGAGTCCTGCTGTGCGTCTCGCGCTCGCATCAAGCGCTGTCACCTGCGCATGCGCAATAGCGGTAAACGATGTCCGCGCAGCCTTGTGGTACCCAACCCGTTCAACGGACCGCGCAATCAAGCGTGCCTGAATTACCCGACATCACCGTCTATATCGAGGCGCTCTCTGAACGCGTTATTGCTCAGCGCCTGACGCGCGTAGAAGTGCTTAGTCCCTTCGTGTTACGAACCGCCCTACCCGCAATGACCCAACTCGAAGGTTCCAGCGTGACTGAGATACGTCGCCTGGGTAAACGGATTGCGCTTGGCTTCGATAACGATTTATGGCTGGTGATGCATTTAATGATCGCTGGCCGACTGGCCTGGGCCAGCCGCGCAAAGACCGGCCGTGGACGCAATATCCTGGCTCGCCTGCACTTCGATACAGGGGTTTTAACGTTTACTGAAGCCGGCACTAAGAAGCGCGCATCGCTCCACGTGCTGGCCGGCGCAGCGGGCCTGGAAAGTCTCAACACACACGGGCTGGAAACTCTGGCATGCGAGATCAAGGAATTTCGCGCGCGCCTGACCCAACGCAACCACACGCTGAAGCGAGCGTTAACCGATCCGCGTCTTTTTAGTGGTATTGGCAACGCGTATTCCGACGAGATACTGCATGCGGCGCAGCTCTCTCCGATTCAACACACGCAGAAACTGAGCGAGGTACAGATTGGAACGCTATTTGCCGCCACCCTCGGTACGTTAAACAAATGGACCGGCGTCCTACGGGAGGCCCGTGGCGGAAAATTTCCCGCCAAAGTGACCGCATTTCGCGACGGGATGGCTGTTCACGGACGCTACGGGCTGCCTTGCCCGCGCTGTGAAACCGCGATTCAACGTATCCGATACGTCAGCAATGAGCTGAATTACTGCCCGCGCTGCCAAACCGGCGGGCGGATTTTGGCCGACCGGGCCTTGTCGCGTCTCCTGCACAAGGATTGGCCCCGCACGATAGAGGAGCTTGAAGGCGGACTGTCGTCGTCGGAGGACTTAAGCGGTTAGACTGTCTGGACCGTATTTTCGTTTTCACAACAACTAGTAAAGGGGTTAGTAGTGGACTTTGTTTACAATGATCGAACTCGCCAGCTTCTCGACGAAGTGCGCGGTTTTATGCACGAATATGTCTACCCTATCGAGGAAGAAATCTACGAATTCACGCACGATCCGGCCAACCTCTGGGTTGTGCCGCCGCAGATCGAGGAATTGAAAAAGAAAGCGCACGCAAAAGGTCTGTGGAATCTGTTTTTGCCGCACGAGTATGAACCCTACAGCCCTGGCCTCAATAATCTTGAATACGCGCCACTGGCCGAGGAAATGGGGCGGGTCAACTGGGCCGCAGAGGTATTCAACTGCAGCGCGCCGGATACAGGCAACATGGAAGTACTGGCCCGCTATGGCACGCCGGAACACAAGAAACAGTGGCTGGAGCCGCTCCTCGCTGGCGAAATCCGCTCGTCATACCTGATGACCGAACCGCAGGTCGCGTCGAGCGATGCGACGAATATCGAAACATCGATCGTTCGGGATGGCGATGAGTACGTTATCAACGGGCGTAAATGGTGGAGTTCCTGCGTTTTTGACCCGCGTAACAAGATTTACATCCTGATGGGTAAAACCAATCCTGATGCCGACCGCCACAACCAGCAGTCGATGATCCTGATACCGGCTGGTAGTGAGGGTTTTGAAATCGTGCGTTCGCTACGCGTCATGAACGACCCGCACTCCCCGCAGGGGCATGGCGAAGTTCGTTTGACCAACGTACGGGTGCCGGTCGACAACTTGTTGCTCGGTGAAGGGCGCGGTTTCGAGATCGCCCAGGGCCGTCTTGGGCCAGGTCGTATCCATCACTGCATGCGCCTCATCGGCGCCGGCCAGCGTGCGCTCGACATCATGTGCAAGCGCGTTGAGGAACGAGTTGCCTTCGGTCGCAAATTATCGGTCAACTCAAGCATCCGCCAGGATATCGCGAAATCCCGTTGCGACATCGAACAAGGCCGTCTATTGACCTTGTGGGCCGCAGATAGGCTTGATCGTGAGGGCAATAAAGTGGCCAAAGACGCCATTGCGATGATCAAAATTGCCATTCCGCGCATGGTCCAGGAAGTCGCCGATCGCGCCATGCAGGCGCACGGTGGTATGGGCGTTTGTCAGGACACACCGTTACCTGAAATATTCTCCTATGCGCGCCTTGTGCGTCTTGCCGATGGTCCGGACGAAGTGCATATGTCACAGCTGGGCAAACTCACCATTCAGCAAACGCTGGAGGGTTGATCCTGATCCCCGATCCGCGGCCGTCGTCCTGACGAGCGCGGATCGGGACAGTCGGCGATTGCGCAGATCGCGCCGGGCGGACCGCGCCGTGAACATCTGTGCAGCAGTAGGTAAGGGGTTCGACAAGTCATGAGATTTAAAATTGCTAACTGGGTGATGCGCTATCGATTTGCGGTCAGCGTTTTGTTTCTTCTCGTCACGCTAGCTTTTTCGACGGGCGTCTCCAAGGTCGAAATCAAAACGATCTTCAACGACCTGCTGCCCATCAACGATCCCTTCGTGCAAATTTTTTTCGATCACAGAAATTTTGGCAATCCGCTCACGATGGCCATCATGATCAAAAACAAGAATGGCGATATTTATAACCCCGAGACGCTCGCAAAAGTTTGGGACATTACTCGCGATATCGATCTCGCCCCCTCCGTCGACCACGATCAAATTCTGTCTGTGGCTACCGAAAAGTTGCGCTACGCGGAAGCCACGTCCAACGGCATCGATACCAAGCCCTTGATGGATGATCATCCGCCGGCAACGCCCGAGGAAATCGAGGAGTTCCGCTACCGGGTGAGCGTCTCTCCGAACGCCCAGACGTTTTTTATCTCGCACGATGAAACTGCGACTTTAGTCAACGCCGCATTCCTTGATCGCATCGAATACGGCGAGTCATTTGCCTATGCGCAACAGTTGGTAGAAGCCGCTCGCGACGCCAACCATGACGTTCACCTCGCAGGTCTGCCGGTCCTGACCGGTTGGGTCTACAAGCTCCAGAAACAAACCTACACCATTTTCGCCGTCACGATTGGTGCGCTTGTTCTGGCGCTGGTCTTCTATATGCGCAACCTTGCTGGTGTGGTCACTCCAATCATCTGCGCGCTGGTGGCAGGTATTTGGGGTTTCGGTTTTATCGGCTGGCTTGATCGGCCTATCGAGCCTCTGCTGATGATTGTTCCCCTCCTCCTGGTGGCGCGATCGTTTTCTCATTGCGTGCAGTACACCGAACGCTACTACGAAGTATTGATGCATTTAAAAGACCGCAGGCACGCGGCCGAGGTCACGATGGGCATCATGATGGCGCCGTCGATTTTGGGCATTTTGACCGACGTCTGCGGCATTATCTTTATCGCTATAGCTCCCATTAAAACAATGGATAATCACGCGATTTTTTGCGGGATGTGGGCACTTTGGATCATTCCGACCGGCACGTTCCTGTGTTCCATCGTGCTGTCGTACCTACCCGTGCCAAAGAACATCGAGACTATCGTCGGCGGGAATGCCAAAGAATCAGGCATCCATCTGATGCAGGAAAAATTGTTGGGCCGCATCGCGCAGATGACTTACGGAAAGAATGCACCGCGTACCGCATTTGTGGTGGCCGTCCTCGCGGTGATTGCCATTTATCTGAATACGCAGATAAAAATCGGCAACCCGGTGGTAGGTTCTAACCTGCTTTGGGAGGACTCCGAATTTAATACAGCGGTACGCGCGATCAACGATCACTTCCCGGGGACTAACACGCTTGAGATCGTGATTGAATCGAAAATCGATAATATTGATTACCGCGTTGCAAACACCCCGGAAGCTGTCGGTGTGCGTTCGGAACTTCAACGCATCCTCGAAAGCGATCCGGTAATGCCTCCGCGTGCAACATTGTCGTTTACGGATTACATGGGGGAAATCAATCGCCTGTTCTCAGGCGGCAATCCCAAATGGACGCCGATAGATTTGACGACTGACGCGACGAACGCGGCAGCTTTTGCGGCGCTGCTTGGCAGTAACGCGATTAACTTCGGTCACGTTGCTGACTTTGAGTTTCAGAATTCGACCGTCTCGCTTTGGTACAAAGACAACAAACAAGAGACGGTTGACCATGCATTGGCTGCAGCGGCCGCAGCTGTCGAACAGGTCGGTATCGAACACGAGGACTTCAATGTACGTCTCGGGACCGGCGTTATCGCTCTGCAGCAAGCGCAGAACAACACCATCCAGAAGTACCATTGGATCATCATCGGCATGGTCAATGTGGCGGTCATGATTCTGGCGACGCTTGCGTATAAATCGTTATTCGCAGCGCTGATTTTGTTGATTCCGGTCAACCTTGCGAATCTGATGCTGGTTGCGACTATGCACCTCGTTGGAGTCGGCCTCGACATCAATGCAGGCATTGTTGCTGTGATGGGCGTTGGGGTAGGTATCGATTATGGTATTTATCTGCTCTCACGCATTTGCGAAGAGTACACCGCTCAAGATCACGATCTGCGCAAGGCTATCGTTGCTGCTTTGACCACGACCGGCAAAGCGATAATGTTCACCGCCACGATTATGCTGATTGGGATTGTGCCGTGGTATTTTCTGTCAGACCTCAAGTTCATGGCCGACATGGGGTTGCTGCTGGTGATCGTGATGCTGATCAATATGCTGCTGTCGCTGATCGTGCTGCCCTTGCTGGTTTGGTACACGAAGCCGAAGTTTATGGCACGTCAGGATTTGATCGTCGGCGAGAATGTGGATATTTCGCAATTTGCCCCGAAGGTCGACAAGGTCTGATCCCAAGACGATGAACGTCGCGATTGGCCGCCTGGCCGACCGCGACGTTTGCAAAAGTTATGCCGCAGCAGAGATGCGTGCGCCGCCAAAACGCAGCAGTTTCCCTGAATGCGTTTCCGTCTGCTTGTCGTCCTCAATAGTTACCTGGCCATTAACCAGGACGTAACGGTAACCACGTGCGCGCTGAATGCGGCGCCATTCGTTACCGGGTAAGTCGTGGGCAATCTCGGCCGGGAGGACTTCGAGATTTTCATAGTCATAAATCACGATGTCAGCCGGCGCACCGCGTTTGATAACGCCACGGTCATCAAAGCCTGCGACCATCGCGGGTAGTGCCGACAAACGCCAGTGCGCTTCTTCCAGACTCAGCATCCCCAGTTCGCGGACCATTTTACAAATGGCCTCAGTCGGGTAACGCCCGGCAGTCAGAAACTTGGTATGCGCACCGCCATCGGAAACACCAAACAGGACATAGGGGTCGCTGACAATTTCACGCAAATTGTCCGTGGAGACGTTCGGCGGTGCCGCGAAAAATTCAGTTTTGAGTCCGTCCTGCACTGCGATGTCGAGCATCGTGTCGACCGGGTCCTTGCCGAGTTGCTCGGCGATCGCACCAATCATCATGTCGCGGTACGGCTCTGTCTCGGCTGATGCGGGACCGGTGACAACAATATTCTCGATCGGACCTGTGACCGTCATCGGACGTGGTTGACGCAGACCGGGGCGGCGGCTCGGATCGGCAAGCTTTTCCAGACGTTCCTCGATCGAGCCCATGGTCGCTTCACGCCAGGACGGACGGTCGTCCCACAGATTCCAGTCTTCAAACGTAAACGCGAAACCGGCATCGGTGGTGAGTCCCTGGGCGTAGATGCGAATACCGCGTTCACGGCAGGAGGCCATCCAGGCGAGCCCGTCGCGATGCACTTGCGGTTTGTGGTCGAAGGCCTGCAGGACATTCCACAACAACGGGCGACCGCTGAGCGTGGAGAGCTTTTCCATGTGTGTCCGGTCAGCCTGATAATCGCCCGAAGAAATAGTCATTTGCATGAAGCCCTGGTTACGTTCACCGAGGATGCTCGCGAACAGTTCGCAGGTCTCGTCGTGCATTACGTCCGTCACCATCGGCGTCCCGTCGTAATCGAGTTGTACTGCCGAAGGACCAGTTGGCATCAGGCGTTGCGCCGACCAGCCGCACGCACCTGCATCGAGTGATTCCTCAAACAAGCGCCGCATCTCGGCGTGCTCTGCTGGCGTCGGTTTGCGGCCGGCTTTGGCATCATCGAGTCCCATGACCCAAATCATCATCGGCCCAACTGGCATGTAAGGGAGCAGATTAATGGCTTTCGGTGTGCGCTCGACGCTATCAAGAAACTCGGGAAACGTGACCCAGTCCCAGGGCATGCCCTCTTTCATCGACGCGTAAGGAATGGCCTCGACCCGGGTCATGCTGAGCATGGCTCGTTCACGCATTTCAGGTTTAACCGGGGCGAATCCAAAGCCGCAGTTACCGATCACCGCCGAAGTGATGCCATGCCAGCCGGATAGGGTGCAATAAGGGTCCCAAAACAGCTGTGCATCGTAATGAGTATGCAAGTCGATAAAACCAGGCGCCACGACAAGGCCCTTGGCGTCAATGACACGCTCGCCCTGATCGTCGGCAATCAGGCCGATTTCGCTAACGATGCCGTCCTTAATACCGATATCGGCGCGATAACGTGGCACCCGGGTGCCATCGATAATGGTCCCTTGTTTTATAACAATGTCGAATTTCGGCATGGCGATTGTCCTTTTCTTAATCCACAACTCCGGCCGCCTTGCGGGCGACCGTTCTATTTCTATAACAGCGCGGTATTGCGCGGGTATCGTGACCGCCGCTGCCTGCCCGTACGGCTCTACCCCGGGACGCGTGCAGTGACGCGAATCTCGACTATGCCTCCCGGAATGGCGAGTTCTGTTGTCCCAATCGCGGTCCAGGCCGGATACGGTTCCTTAATGTAGTTATCTTTAACCGCCATGAAGGCTGCCAGATTTTTCTGCAAATCGACATGGAAGGTCGTCATCTCAGTGATGTCGGCGAATGATGCACCACCTTCAGTGAGCACCTCAGCAAGGTTGTCAAAAGCCTGAGTGAATTGCGTCGCCGGGTCATCAGATACACTGCCGTCAGACGTGGTACCAATGACGCCCGAACAGCGTAAATGGTCTCCGTCGAGTACCGCTGGGGCGAAATGATAGCCGTCGTAGAATGCCTGCATCGAGGCCGGAATAATGCGTTTGCTCATGACTGTGCTGCCTTTAGATTAGGTGGGCCGGTGGAACTGGATGTCGAGTGTAGCCAAAAATACCTCGCGACAGGACGTGCGGCTACGATTCCCTAATCATTCGAGTATCGACCGCAGCGGTTTTGGCTTACGACCAATAGCCGCGCAAGGCTCATAGCGTCGACGAAGTTGTTATCATACGTCCGCGCCGCGTCAGTGCGTCGCGCAAATTTCAAACTCTATAACTTCGGCAGGGTGCAAGGTGTCTGATAGTCCGTCAAAAACGCCGTTTCTGGTGCGCCCGTTTGCTGCCTTGCGGCCCACGCCGGAGTCTGCGGCGGCAGTAGCCGCCCCGCCCTACGACGTGATGAACGTCGCGGAGGCGCGGGTTATGGCCGGCCGCAACGAGCAGTCTTTTCTGCACGTCTCGCGTGCCGAAATTGATCTGCCGGACGATACCGACCCCTACTCTGCGGCAGTCTACGCCCGCGCGCGGGATAATCTCGCCGCGTTGGAGGCCGATAAGGTGCTCATCCGGGATTCGGCCCCGACCTATTACGTCTATCGAATCAGCAATGCATCGCATACGCAGACCGGTATTGCGCTTTCTGCTTCGGTCAGTGCCTACCTCGACAACACCATACGCCGACACGAACAGACCCGTCCGGCCAAAGAGACCGACCGTGTCCGGCAGATTGAAGCCGTTAACGCCGGCACCGGGCCGGTGATGCTTGTCCATCAACGTGATTGCGAGCTAAGCAAGCTACTCCTGGCTGCCAGTGTTTCGGCGCCACTGCTGGAAGCCTGCGTCGACGGCTGGGAGCATCGAATCTGGGCGATTGAAGATGCCACGACGATCGCTTCGGTCAGTGCATTGATGAACCGCCATGAAGTGCTCTACATTGCCGATGGGCACCACCGTTCTGCAGCTGCCGCTCGGGTGGCAGCAACCAGACACGGGTCGGCGCACGAGGGGTTTCTGGCGGTCAGCTTCCCTGCGGACGCTGTCACTATCCTCGATTACAACCGCGTTGTGCGCGATCTGAACGGCCTCACGAACACCAGTTTTCTGGCTCATTTGGGGCGCGATTTCGATGTCACTGCTGCCGATGCGCCGGTCCGGCCAGCGGCGCCGCTGCGCTATGGGCTGTACCTCGACGGCCAGTGGTATCACCTTGCCGCGACCCGTGCGCCGGTTGACGATGATCCGGTTGCGCGCCTGGACGTGAGCGTCCTCGATGCGCTCGTGCTGGCTCCGCACCTCGATATCCGCGACCCGCGCCATGACGCCCGCATCGATTTCATTGGCGGCTCGCGCGGACCACAGGCGGTGGCTGAGCGCGTTGATAGCGGCGAGATGGCGGTCGGTTTTACCCTGTTCCCAACCGCTATGAGCGATCTGATGGCAGTTGCTGACGCCGGCCTCAATATGCCGCCGAAATCGACCTGGTTCGAGCCCAAACTCGCCGACGGTTTGTTGTCACTACCGCTCGACTAACCCGGCCCCGGCTGCAGTGCTCGCTGCAGTTTGTTAGGCTCCTTTGGTACGGCGTAATTATGGAGATTTGGAATGTCTGAGTGGCATCCGACGGCTTGCATGTTGTGCGAAAACAACTGCGGTATTGAAGTTCTATTGAGTGCAGACGGTCGCCACATCGAGAAAGTTCGCGGTGACGAATCTCATCCGGCCTCGAAGGGCTATTTGTGCCAGAAAGCTTCGCGAATCGACCATTACCAGAACAGTATCGACCGCATAACGCACCCATTGCGTAGAACTGAAGACGGCAGCTTCGAGCGGGTTGACTGGGACACTGCAATCAGCGAGGTCGCTGCGCGTTTCGCCGCCGTCCGTGACGAGTTTGGCGGCGACAAAATTTTCTACTATGGCGGTGGCGGACAAGGTAACCACCTGCCAGGCGCCTATGGGGTGAGCACCCAGTCGGCGCTTGGTGGTATGTATCGCTCAAACGCACTGGCCCAGGAAAAGACGGGTGAAGGGTGGGTCGCTGGGGCCATGTTCGGCGCGTACGCCCGCACCGGTGATTTCGAAAATTGTGAAGTCGCTGTATTTATTGGCAAGAATCCGTGGCATTCACACGGCGTGGCACGCGCGCGTGTGACCCTGCGTGAAATTGCTAAAGATCCGAAACGCGCGCTGGTTGTTTTCGATCCGCGACGTTCAGAAACCGCGGAACTGGCCGATTTCCACATTCAGCTTAAGCCAGGTACCGATGCGTGGGCTCTGGCCGCATTGCTGGCAATCTTCCTGGATGAAAATATCGCGAAAGAGGACTGGATTGCGGAACACGTTAGTGGCTTTGAGACGATTCGCCCGTTGTTCAGTGGCCTTGCCATAGCCCAGTACTGCGAATGGTGTGGCGTCGAAGAAGCCCAATTGCGTGCTCTGGCCCGACGTATGGCCGAAGCGGAAAGCGTCGCGTGGTATGAAGACCTCGGTGTACAGATGAACCGCCATTCGACCCTGGTCAGCTACTTGCATCGTTTGTGTTGGTTGGTCACGGGTAGTTTCGGCAAAGCGGGTGCGCAGTTTGTGGTCAACTCGATGCGCCCGCTGATGAACAGCAACCCGAGTCTGGCACGTAAGTCACCAGTGGCGGGCGATGCGCTTCTCGGTGGCATGGTGCCGTGCAATATCATCGCCGAAGAGATCTTGTCGAATCATCCTGACCGCTACCGTGCGATGCTGATCGAAACGGCTAATCCCGCTCATTCACTCGCCGATAGCGGGAAATTTGTAGCGGCGATGCGCAAGCTCGAATTCTCGGTCGTTATCGATATCGCCATGAGTGAAACGGCGCGTCACGCCGATTACATTTTGCCCGCCGCCACGCAATTGGAAAAACCCGAAGCAACTTTCTTCAACTTCGAGTTTCCGCATAATTATTTCCATTTGCGTCAACCCATCATGAACCCACCCGCCGATGCCGAAGTCCTTCCTGAAGCAGAGATTCACGCGCGCATCATCGAAGCGCTAGGTGAAATGCCGGAAGAAGTCATTGGCTTGCGTAAGACGCTAGAGCAGCAGGGTCGCGCGGCCTTTGCTAAAGCGTTTAGCGAAGCATCCAGAAAGAACCCGGCCGTCATGCGCCTCGCGCCAGTGGTGCTGTATCGGTCGTTGGGGGCAACCCTACCCAAGACGGTCGCGAGCGCATCAGCGTTGTGGAGCGTTGCTCACTATGTTGCTTCGCGTGAACCTGAATCATTGCGCCGCGCCGGCTTTGTTGGCGAAGGCGCGGATCTCGGTGATGCGCTGTTCGACCGGATCATCGAAAGTCCACGTGGACTGGTCTTCTCCGTCGACGAACACGAAGTATCCTGGGATCGTGTGCGCACGGCCGACAAACGTATCAAGGCTGATTTAGAGCAACTCCTCCCCGCTGTCCGGGATCTCGCCAACGGACCGGAAGCGGTAACGAGCGCGGAATTTCCTTTTGTGCTGTCGGCGGGCGAACGCCGTGCCTATACCGCCAATACGGTTTTTCGAAATCCCGATTGGCGACGTAAAGATCGCGATGGCGCGCTGCGCATGTGCGCCGCAGATGCTGTGCGGCTAGCGATTGAAGATGGTGGTCGCGCACGTCTGCGCACAGCCAGCGGCGAGACTGTCGTGCTGGTCGAAGTGTCTGATCGCATGCAACCCGGTCACGTGTCGCTGCCAAACGGTATGGGGCTTGATAATGGCGTCGCTGCGGGCGACGTTTCGCGGGTCGGTGCTGCGACTAACGAGCTGACCGCATCCGGCCACCGCGATTTTTTCGCCGGTACGCCATGGCACAAAATGGTCCCGGCGCAAATCGAAGCGGCTTAGCAGGCTAATGCCCTACCCTTATTGAGAGACGGAAGTGATGAACAAATACTGCTTGCTGATCGTGACGTTGTTGGCCGCACACGGGCCGGCGAATGCAGCCTCCAAACTGGCTTGCCCGGACGGCAGCGGTCCGCGCACGGCTGTGATGGGCTATTTGACCGCGATGCATGAAAACCGCTTTGCAGACGCTTATGATTTTGTCACGACCGGCATGACTGACGGGCGCGAACGGGCGGAATGGGCGACGCTGCAAGAACGTGCGTATGGCCCCGGCAAAGTGCAAATTTACGGCGTCGATCCGCGCCGGGCGATGGTCGCCGGCGATGATCTTGAATGTGCTGCTGCTGCGGTTGTGCCGAACATTTTGTCATCACGCGACAGACTCAACGAACATGGCAGCGTCGAGCTGGAAATCTATTTTGTCGTTAAGGAAGATGCTGGCTGGCGTATCAGTGCGCAGGAAACCCTGTTTGAGAATGACGCCATGCAAACCTGGTTCCCTGACGTTGAGCTGCTCGACCCGGCCGCTTCCGAATAGCCCCAACTGGGAGCCGATACCCCTACCCGGACGCAACAAACGCCTCGGTTGACTGCAGTTTCGCCAGGGAAATTCGCGGCTCGGTCATGCCGGGCTAGCGTGACCGGCCAGCATTTTTGGGAACATCACGAAATGGTCCACCATCCATGCGCGGCTCGCGTTCCATGCCGAGTACGCGTTCAGAAATAATATTACGCTGAATCTCGTCAGTGCCGCCTGCAATAGAAGTGGCCGGCACGGACACCAGAATTTCCGCGATCACCCCATCGAGAGGGCTGTCAGCGCCACTCAACATGCTGTCGGCTCCACTGATACCGGTATGCACCAGGGACGCAGCGCGGGCGACCCGACTAGAGGCGAGTTTGCCCAGAGAGCCTTCCGGACCTTGCGGCTTGCCCTGCTCCTGCGCTGCTCGGGCGCGTTGCGCGGTCCATTCAGCTGCCTGCGAGAGCATCAACAGACGCGCGAGGTCTTGACGCAACGCAGGATCCTGAATGCGGCCGGTGTCGCTGGCACGCGGCATTGCCAGGTCAACCCGACCAGCACGCTGGGGATACCATTTGTAAGGCTCAATTACGGTCGCTATCTCGGCGCGTTCCTCGTCATAGATGGGACCGGCAAGTCCGGAGTCGCGTCCCCAGCGGCGCAGTGCATCGGCACCTCGGCGTTCGTGAGCGAGAGTGGTCATGGCGATTTTCCAACCATCGCCTGGCTTGCCGAGGAGATTCTCGGGAGCGATCGTGGCATCAGTAAAAAACACCTGGTTGAACGATGCGTGCCCGTTCATCTGGCGCAAGGGTTGTACTTCAATGCCTGCCTGATGCATATCGATCACAAAAAAAGACAGCCCTTGATGTTTGGGCAAATCCCAATCCGTGCGCGCCAGCACCAAACCCCATTCGGCATGATGAGCGCTCGTGGTCCAGACTTTCTGTCCGTTGACGACCCACCGCTCGCCATCGAAGTCTGCGCGGGTCGTCGCACCGGCCAGATCTGAACCGCTGCCGGGTTCACTGAACAGCTGACACCAATTGTCTTCGCCAGTAAGAATCCGGCGCAGGAATCTTTTTTTGTGGTCGTCGCTGCCGTGCTCAAGCAAAGTTGCTGCGGCCAACATTCTGATCCCCACTTTGGCGACACCCACGGCGCCAACGGCGGCGAACTCCTCTTCAATTGCTGTGTTCAAGGCAACCGGCAGACCACGTCCGTACCATTGTTCCGGCCAATGGGGTACGCCCCAACCAGAATCTGCAAGTTGATTGCGCCAACCCACCAGGGTGGCATTCTTATCCCAGTTTGCCTCCAGCCAAGCGCGTACTTGCGCTCGAACTTGCTGCTCGTCACTCATGCTGTTGCCTCCAGACACTGGATGTAACGTTCGCGATGAAAATTCGCATCGCCGAGAAATACTTCGGAGGATTTGGCCCGTTTGAACCATAGATGGGTGTCCTGATCCCAGGTAAATCCGATGCCGCCATGGATTTGTATGCATTCTGCAGCAGTCGCCATATACACCTCGCTCGCCAGGGCTTTGCTCAGCGAGGCTAGTGCGGGCAGTTCAGGGTCGTCCTCTGCGGCAGCCTCCGCAGCGTAATAGGCGGCCGACTTCGCCAATTCAACGTCGAGGAGCATTTCCGCGCACTTATGTTTGATGGATTGAAACGAACCAATCAGACGACCAAACTGCATGCGCATTTGCGCGTAGTCGACCGCAGAATCCAGCAGCGCCTGAGCCCCGCCGACCATTTCGTTAGCAAGTGCGATAGTGCTCAAATCGCCGCCTCGAGCCAGCGCTGCAGACGCCTCAGTGGGCGGCCCCAGCAGCGTCGCTTGCACGCCAGAAAAGTTGAGCTCCGCGAGCTTGCGAGTGTCGTCGAGGGTGTTCAGAGATCGTCGCGTGAGGCCTTCTGCATCACCGTCGACGAGCAGTAACGCGATGCCGCCCGCGGCTAGCCGCGCCGCCACGATGACGGTGTTCGCGATGCAGCCATCAAGAACAAACTTCTTGGTGCCGTCGAGTGTGAAGCCATCGGCGGCTGGCCGGGCGGTCAGTGTGATACCGCCCTCGTCCCAGCGTCCGTCGGGCTCGGTCACGGCGAGTGTCGCGATGCGAGTGCCGGCGGCAATTCCAGGCAGCAACAGTTCGCGATGGCGTTCGTCAGCGCCGAGCAAAATCACGTTTGCGGCGAGTACCGCCGAGGCGAAATAAGGCGAGCAGTAAAGCGCCTGGCCCATCTCTTCCATGACGATCCCGAGCTCGACCATACCGAAGCCCAGCCCGCCGTAGGCCTCCGGGATGTGAATCCCGGCGAGCCCGAGATCCCCACACATTTGTTCCCACACTTGGCGGTCAAATCCTTCCTCAGTCTCCATCAAGCGGCGTACTTCGGTGGTTGGCGACTTGTCTCGCAGAAATCGCTGCACAGCATCGCGAAATTGAGTTTGCTCGTCGGTTAAAATGAATTGCATGATTGGCCTCCCCTGCGGCGTATTCTATCCTGCAGCGACGCCAGTGCACCTGCGTATGGAATAATGAAGTCCTGATTCCATTTGCATTCGAGAGAACACCTTATGAATAAGCGTTTGACGTTGACCGCCTGGGTCCCAGTCGTATTCAGCATGATTTTTTTCGCAGCTGCTGCACATTGTGCGCCGACCCTCAAGGCAGTGCTGGACGCGCAGCCGGCCGAGGTGCAAGCGCGCTACGATGCCCGCCACCCCCAGCAAACGTTGGATTTTTTTGGCGTAAAACCGGGTATGACAGTCGTCGAGGCGTTTCCTGGCCGGGGCTGGTATTCAAAGATTCTGATTGCCGCATTGGGCACGGAAGGGCGCATGATTGGGGCCGACTACGCGTATGCGATGTATCCGATGTTCAATTTCTATGACGACGCCTATCTCGAAGCGAAGAAATCCTGGCAGCAAAGCTGGGTCGCCGATGCTGCAACGTGGGTGCCCTCCGGCGGAGCGCCGGTCGAAGCCTTCATCCTGGGCTCGATGCCGGCCACGCTCGATGGCCAAGTCGACGCGATACTGTTTGTGCGGGCTTTACACAATCTTGCGCGTTTCGAAGGTAACGGTGGCTACCTCACCACCGCGCTTGCGGAAGCACATCGTGCGCTGAAATCTGGCGGCGTGGTCGGTGTTGTGCAGCATCAGGCACCAGCAGACGCGAGTGATGCATGGGCCGATGGCAGCAACGGTTATCTGAAGAAGGCATTTGTCATCGAGACCCTGACAGCGGCGGGTTTCGAACTGGTTGGTGAGAGCCCGGTGAATCTCAATGCGGCCGACCAGCCGACCGAAGACGACTTCGTGTGGCGTTTGCCGCCGAGTCTAGTGGGTGCCGGGGACGACGCCGAGAAACGCGCCCGCATGGAGACGGTCGGCGAATCCACTCGCATGACCCTGTTATTCCGCAAGCCCTGAACTGTCTGTCATAGAGTAAACACGTTCACGCGCTCCACATGTGAGTGCGTTAAAAGCTCGCCTACGAGGGTCGCAGACGTGTTGGCGACAACATGATCTGTGACCCCGCCAGCCGCCCCGCCGGTTGGCGCGATTACTTCGGTTGGTCACCTGGCCCACGCTCGCCGGCACCAGTCGGTAAGCGACTACACAATCACATGAAGAAAGATTACGTATTCGATTGCCTTTCGGAGTTTGATTCGTACGCCGCGATCTGTGCGAGATATGACCTCGATGACCCGAGTTCTTATCCACAGGCGAGCAGTCAGCCTTAGCGGGTGACGGGTTTGAACTTTATCCGGTGCGGCGCATCAACATCGCCGCCAACTCGTTTGCGACGATCGACCTCATAATCGGCATAGTTGCCGGGAAACCATTCAACGTGACTGTCGCCTTCGAACGCGAGCATATGCGTTGCGATTCGATCGAGGAACCAGCGATCGTGTGAAATCACGATGACGCAGCCGGGAAAGTTCAATAACGCTTCTTCAAGCGCGCGTAAGGTTTCGATGTCCAGATCGTTGGTGGGTTCATCCAGGAACAGCACATTGCCACCGCGCAGTAAAACCTTAGCCAGATGCACGCGATTGCGTTCGCCCCCAGATAACTGACCAATTCGTTTTTGCTGATCCTGTCCTTTGAAATTGAATCGTCCGCAATAGGCGCGTGATTGCAGTTCGTGTTCTCCGATAATGAGAATGTCGGAACCGCCGGAAATTTCTTCCCATACCGTTTTGCTGTCGTCTAGGGCATCGCGACTTTGATCGACATACGCGAAATCGACGGTATGTCCGATTTTGACGGACCCTTCGTCCGGTTCTTCCTGACCAGTCAGCATCTTGAACAACGTCGTTTTGCCGGCACCATTGGCCCCGACAACGCCGACGATACCACCGGGCGGTAATGTGAACGTCAGGTCCTCCATTAACATGCGATCGCCAAAAGCCTTCGTCAGCTCAGTGGCCTCGATGACAATATCTCCGAGGCGAGGACCAGGCGGGATATAAATTTCGTTGGTCTCATTACGCTGTTGGAATTCTTTGGACTGCAATTCTTCGAAGCGCTGCAAACGCGCGCGGCTTTTGGTCTGACGTCCTCGCGCACCCTGCCGTACCCACTCAAGTTCGGCCGAGACTGTTTTCTTATGGGCGGCTTCTTCGCGTTCTTCTTGCTGAAGGCGCGCATCTTTCTGCTGTAGCCACGAGGAATAATTGCCTTCCCAGGGAATGCCATGGCCGCGATCCAGTTCGAGGATCCAGCCCGCCACGTTATCGAGGAAATAGCGGTCATGCGTTACCGCCACAACAGTGCCGGGATAGTTCTCGAGATAGCGTTCCAGCCAGGCAACTGATTCGGCATCGAGATGGTTGGTCGGCTCATCGAGCAACAGCATCTCGGGCTCGGACAACAGCAAACGGCACAACGCGACCCGCCGACGTTCACCGCCGGATAGTGTGGTGACGTCTTCGTCCCAGCCGGGCAGCCGCAGCGCGTCAGCGGCAATCTCGAGCTTGCGTTCAACCTCCCAGCCGCTGCAAGCGTCGATGGCGTTTTGCAATTGCCCCTGCTCTTCCAGCAGGGCATTCATTTCGTCGTCGTCCATCGGTTCGGCGAACTTCATGCTGATTTCGTTAAACCGTTCGATCAACTTGATAGCCTCGCCCAAGCCTTCCTCAACATTGCCCCGTACGTCTTTATCCGGGTCGAGCTGCGGCTCCTGCGACAGGAAACCGATTCTCAGACCTTTTTGAGGCACGGCCTCGCCTTCAATATCGGTGTCGATGCCAGCCATGATGCGCAGCAGGGTCGATTTACCCGCACCGTTGAGTCCGAGCACGCCAATTTTCGCGCCGGGAAAGAAACTAAGGGAGACGTCGCGCAGGATCGCTTTTTTGGGTGGCACAATTTTGCTCACCCGTTGCATCTGGAATACGTATTGAGCCATTCAGGATCTCTTGGTCGGGGCCGTGTGCTCGTCCACCGCGTCAGCAGTGTTGGCGATGTGGGACATCGCGGCGGCCGGAATTCAGGGCGCCGGCAGGATTGCCGGCGCCGCGCGGATTATAGCGCTCAGGGTTGCGCCTGACTCACCTTTTTTAACGGATTGGCAGCCCCTTTACGGGCCATCTTGCGGATATAGTGGAGCAAGCCGTCTATCTCACGG
>Ga0055584_100000117_pt1 | contig 73650 bp, 71 predicted proteins | sample OSDHelmetaG_FD_58716 | JGI IMG/M metagenome (GOLD analysis project Ga0055584, IMG submission 58716) | Pelagic marine sediment microbial communities from the LTER site Helgoland, North Sea, for post-phytoplankton bloom and carbon turnover... | ecosystem: Environmental > Aquatic > Marine >... | reverse complement strand
AGCATGTTGTGCCCACCTGAGGCAGCTACTTCGAGCGCGCGCCGCGCAAACGTCTGCCCTTGCACGTCAGACAAGTCCGGATATTGCAGAACAGTTGTAACAGCGTTGGCATGCGCGCGCGGCAATACTGACTTACCACTTAAGTGATTCAGAGATGCAAGCAAAGTCTGCGCGCCAAAGGCCTCAAGGTCGCCCACCAGAGCAGCCTCAGACGCGCTCGGCTGCGGCAGCAGCAGACTGCGCCCAGCTCGGGCGCATGCACGTGCAGCGGGTAACATGCCGCGCAAGGGACGCAACTCACCACTCAGACTGAGTTCGCCGAGCAACTCGTAGTGACATAGCGCCGCGTGTGTATGTTCATCGAGCATTCCTGCTGCCGCCAGCAGCCCAACCGCGATCGCCAGGTCAAAGCGACCACCTTCCTTGGGTAAGTCCGCCGGCGCTAGATTGACAACAATGTTGCGCCTTGGCATGTCAAAGCCACTATTTTCGATTGCGCTTCTGACTCGCTGTCGACTCTCGCGCACCGCTGCGGCCGCTAGACCGACAATCGTAAATCCAGGCAGACCACCGGTCAGGTGCACTTCGATGCGTACGGTGGGCGCACTCAATCCAAGCCCCGCGCGGCTTAGCACTTGCGCATATGCAATGCGGGATTTGCTCGGCACCTTAGCCGTGCGAGGCGGTTTCGAAAGTTGCGCGTCAGACATCACGTATGGCGCCCCGGACACGACTGTGAACAACAGAACGTGGCAGGGCTGCGGGCTCACTCAGCGAAATATGTATGCCTAAAGGTAGTGCAGTCACTTAGTATTCGAGGTAGGTGATGAGCGCGCGGCGTGTCAGCCGAGGCCAAGACCACAAAAGTAGCCAGGCAGCTATAGCGAGACGATAGCTTGAGCACTTGCCTGCGCGCTCAAGCTGACCAGGTTTTGCACATCTAAGGTGTTGCATGCAGATGCGCTCGGCAGTAGCGTGCAGTACTCAGACAAACAAACTTACAAAGGCATATTCGGCATGCGTGCATGGGAAATCGTATCGGGTGGTGGTGTCGAAGCGTTGGCACTGAATCAACGTGAAACACCCACTCCCAGGCCAGGACAAGTGCGTATAGAACTACGAGCCTCCTCTATCAACTATCGCGATCTGACCACAATCGAAGACCCGATTAGCCGCAACCTGCCCTTACCTACAGTCCCAAACTCGGACGGTGCGGGCGTAGTTACCGCCGTCGGCGATGGCGTAAGCGAGTTTGCCATTGGCGAGCGCGTCATGAGCGCCTTCTTCGAAGATTGGGACTCCGGCCCGGTTACCACAAAGGCCATGTCATCAGCACTGGGCGGTGCAAGGCAGGGGGTCTTGGCTGAGCAGTTCGTACTCGACGCACGCGGTGTGGTCGCGATGCCGGAGTATATGAGCTTCACCCAAGCGGCGACGCTGCCTTGCGCCGCCCTCACTGCGTGGCATGCCTTAACCCGACCGGGACCGGTGCGGGCGGGCGAGACCGTGCTCTTGCTAGGCACCGGTGGGGTTTCTGTATTTGCGCAGCAGTTTTGTAACTTGATGGGCGTACGTACCATAGTCACATCATCTAGCGACGCGAAGCTCGAACGCATGCGCGCGCTCGGCGCAACTGACACGGTCAACTATCGGTCGGTGCCCGAATGGGACGACGCAGTGTTAGAACTCGCTCACGGCGGCGTCGACCGAGTCATAGAGGTAGGCGGCCCCGGAACGCTCTCAAAATCCATACGCGCCGTGCGCGTTGGCGGAACAATCGCGCTAATTGGCGTACTGACTGGTGCGGCTGGCACCATTACCCCAACCGACATCATGCGCAAATCACTTACGATCCGCGGAATTTACGTAGGACATCGCCAAATGTTCGAAGAAATGAACGCGGCACTGACTCTGCATCAACTGCAGCCAGTGATTGATGAGGTGTTTGGCTTCGAACAAGCGCGCGACGCCTTCACCACGATGCGAGCCGCGCAGCACTTCGGCAAACTAGTCATTGAAGTTTAACGCTACCGCCTAGTCGACACGGGCTGCGGTCTGCTGTTTAAGCAGCGCTGCCGCGGCTCGCCAACGCTACGAGTTAGGGGCAACTAACAAGCGCAACTCGCAAACACCGCGAGCCCACCAGAAAGCGGGATTTTATGCAGCGCCCAGAAACCAACAACATGTTAACCGGCCAAGCCTACATCGACAGTCTCGATGATGGGCGCGAGGTCTGGTACGACGGTGAGCGCGTTACCAACGTCGCAACGCACCCGGCATTTCGCAATAGCGTGCGCTCAGTTGCGGCGCTATACGATTCGTTGCACGACCCGCACTTGCGCGACACGCTGACCGGCGTTGATCGCTTCGGCAATCGGACCCATCATTTCTTCAAACCAAGCTACAACGCCAGCGAGCTAAGCGCAGCGCGCGATGCAATCGCGCACTGGCAACGCATGACCTTCGGCTGGATGGGCCGCACGCCTGACTACAAGGCGGCGTTTATGGCGCAGCTCGCTGAGGGGCATAGCTTTTACGGCGAGTACGGCGAAAATGCACTCGCGTGGTACCAGCGTTGCGCCAGCACCTGTCTGTATATGAACCACGTACTAATCGACCCGCCAGTTGATCGCGGCAAAGCCCGCATTGACGTTCGCGATGTCTACGTGAGCCTTGATCGCGAAGACGACAAAGGCATTTATGTCAGTGGCGCGAAGATGGTCGCCACCGGCTCGGCGCTAACTCACGCGACTTTTGTTGCGGTAAATAGCGGCGTAGCAGCGCGCATGCAAGCCGATCGCGATGAGGATATGGCGCTGGTGTTCATCGTCGATATGAATACCCCCGGATTGAAACTGCTGTCCAGGCCATCGTACGAAGCGAACGCCAGAAGCCCATTTGATGCTCCACTGGCGAGCCGCTTCGATGAGAACGATGCGGTCGTGGTGTTCGATAAGGCATTTGTGCCGTGGGAGAACGTGTTGGTGTTTCGCGATGTCGAGCGCACACGTGGATTCTATGCCGAGTCGGGTTTCTTCAATCGATATAACTTACAAGCCAGTGTGAGACTCGCAGTCAAACTAGAATTCTGTGCCGGCCTAATGCTCAAAGGTACGGCTGCATCCGGTACGGATTCATTCCGTGGAGTGCAGGCCGCCGCTGGCGAACTCATCGCGATGCGCGATTTACTGTGGGCCTTAAGCACCGCAATGGTGGCCGATCCGGAACCTGGAATCGGTGACAGCGTAGTGCCGCGCATTCAAATCGCAGCCGCTAACCGGCTGTATATGACCAACGCGTGGGACCGCGTGCGCACCTTATTCGAAACGGTGCTTGCGGGCGCACCCTCATTTACGGTTTCAAGTGTTGCGGATCTGCGCCAGCCCGAACTCACCGAAATTATCGCGCAGTATTATCGCGGCACAAATATGCAGGGTCACGAGCGCATCAAACTGTTCAAACTAATCTGGGACGCGCTGTATTCAGAGTTTGCCGGGCGCCATGCCTTGTATGAACGCAACTACGCGGGCAACCAGGAGCAACAGCGCCTCGACGCGCTGCGGTTTTCCGAGCTGCGCGGCGATGCAGATCGCTACCGCGAGTTAGTCGACCAGTGTATGTCAGATTACGACGAAACAGGTTGGCTCGCTGACCACCTGCGTGACTCGCCAGCGCCGTGATCCACCGCCCCTCACGCACAAGGCTCGCCGCAGCAGCGGGCCTAAACAAATGAAACACCGCCGGAGTTGCTATTTCGCGTCGTGAGTTTCCAGCGCTGCAATGCGCGCCTCCATAGCTTCAAGTCGCTTCCGGGTGCGCTGTAGCACGCCGGCTTGGACGTCAAATTCTTCGCGCGTTACCAATTCCATTTTCTCGACTGCACCAGAAACGGCGGCGCGCATGTTTTGCCGGACGTCTTCGTGTAAGGCACTGAATCCGCTCGGTAGGTTGTCGAGCACCCGACGGCTCAATTCATCTAAGTGTTTTGGACCAAGCATTGAATGGTCTCCAGCATTTCCAACGGTGCCCCATTGTAACGCCTTTGGCACTAATCGCTGATGCTTTGGAGCGCGCCGAAGTCTCAGCATCAAAGCCGCTGATGGTTAAACTATGCTCATGATCGCGGTGGCCGTAAACGCGCGCAGACCGGAGCTGACATAGGCTAGGCTAAGCTGCTGGTGCTGCAAGCCGCGATAACGCACAATCTTAGTGCGCCGTATTTCGCACAAGGCACAACCTTGGTGCAGAACTACAAGTACGGCGGCTTAATGCCAATGATCGCAAGGCTGGCACGATCTGTGCTGTGCATTCCCGTAGTGTCAGCACCTATAAGGAACCACAATGAAACTGGTCACAGCGATCATTAAACCATTCAAGCTTGACGACGTCCGCGAGGCGCTCAGCGCACTTGGCGTGCAAGGAATGACGGTAACCGAGGTAAAGGGGTTCGGTCGCCAGAAAGGTCACACCGAGCTCTATCGAGGTGCCGAATACGCGGTCGATTTTCTTCCCAAAGTTAAACTCGAGGTGGCGGTCGCAACAGAACGCTTGGAAGAGGTCCTCGAGGCGATCGGATCGGCTGCGCACACCGGTAAGATCGGGGATGGCAAGATCTTCGTTGCCGACCTGCAACAAGCGGTGCGCATCCGTACGGGTGAAACCGCTGCGGATGCTCTGTAGCGAAGAAACTGCGAGAAAGTGCACCTCGCACCTTCTCGCTGAGCAGGCACAATAGCCCTAACTAACACCCGAAACGCGGTATCGCTGTCTCGGGTCTATGCTTATTCGGCTTGTGAACATAGAATAGAAGGCTTAACTGGACCTATTCATTCGAGACACTGGATCCTATGGCAGCCGCCGGCAAGTTGGTCGATAAGCAAATCTTGCGGACACTAGTCCCGCCAAGTGCGCTCAATGCAGAAAACTTTGGAGAACTTGCACGCAAAGCAATCAAAGAAGACTTCGGCGTCGGGCGCATGTTGTTTAAAGCCGGAGACCGCGACAACAAAGCGGTTTACTTGCTTGAGGGTGAGGTTGAGCTATTCAACGACCAAGGTGCGCGCGCCATAGTCAAGAGTGGCAGCCCAGAAGCACGCCACGCTCTAGCGAATAACCAACCGCGCCAAATGAGCGCGAAAACCAAAACCAACTGCGTGATTACGCGGTTTGACACCGATCTATTGGACATCCTCCTGACCTGGGATCAGGTCTCTGGCATCGAAGTGTCCGACATACAGATCGATGACCACGACGAAGATGATAGCGGCGATTGGATGACCCGCATTTTGCAGTCCAAAGCCTTTCTAAAAATTCCGCCAGCAAATATCCAGGCTATGTTCATGCGTTTGCAAGAGCTGCCAGTGAAGGCTGAACAAACTATAATCAAGCAAGGTGATGAAGGGGATTATTACTACATCATCTGTCGCGGCAGCTGCAAAGTAACGCGACAGGCTGCGTCCGGCTCAGTAGTCACCTTGGCACACCTCAAGGATGGTGATGCGTTTGGCGAAGAAGCGCTGCTTTCAGAAGGACGCCGTAACGCCAATGTTGCAGCCGAAACCGACGGTCTTCTAATGCGTCTATCCAAGAGTGACTTCGAAGAGTTGCTGAAAGACCCGATGTTGCATGAGGTCAACTTGGACCAAGCCAAGGAGATGGTGCGCGCTGGCGCTATGCTGCTGGACGTGCGCCTCGAAAGCGAGCACAAGGCCGGTAGTATCAGAGGTAGCGTCAACATCCCCTTGTTCATGCTGCGATTAAAATCGGAGAATCTTGATAAGAGCAGAAAATATGTCTGCTATTGCGAGACCGGTCGACGCGCATCAGCAGCTGCTTACTTGCTAACGGAGCGCGGCTTTGAAGGCGTTGTGTTGAGTGGCGGGTTACAGGCGATCCCGTAGGCCACTGACAACAGCTAGGTTGCGACGGCGCTTGTGCCTAAGCACCAAGCGTTGAACCGTTTGTCACCACCGCTACGGTAGCCAAGCCATCGCTTAAGCCATGCTCACCTGAGTCCACGCATTTCGCTTCGGTGGCGAGAGTGTCCTTCATTGTCACACCTAAGAATTTAATCTCGACCTGAACATTTTCTGCAGTTCATTCGAATCTTTTTTGCGAACAAAGGTTTAGCTAGCAAAGTTGAACCTCAGACCATCTTTATGCACAACTCAGAATGAGCCGTTTTCTTTGTTGTCAATACCTGCAAGAACATTCGCCGACATTTATACCGATGCACGTAAGTCATTGATTTTTTGAGAGACCTTACGATCGGTCAATATGTAACCAATTTGTCATGATTCCAGTAGCCACGCGGCCGCGCGGGCTTTTGCCCCACTTTCTCCACAGATTTATCCACAGGTACTGTGAGTAAGTTTTCGAGCGTCCTGTAAGGCACGCGCTAGCGCGATAAAGGCCTCAACTGGCACCAGCTCGGGGCGCATATCTGGCTCCAAGCCGCATGCTCGGATCACGTCGTCACTGAGCCACTTTCCGAGCGTCCGTCGCAGCATCTTGCGCCGCTGAGAGAAACACATCTGTACAAGCTCTGCGAATACCGGCCGGTTCGCAGGCGCCACGAGTGGTTCGGCTCGCGGCAGCAGGCGCAGGACACTTGATTGAACTTTCGGCGGTGGACGAAACGAGTCAGGAGCTACATCGAACAGCCGCGTCACTGTCACATCCACTGCGGTCATTACACTGAGCCGACCGTAATCGCGGATACCAGCAGGCGCAGCCATGCGATCGGCAACTTCTTTTTGCACCATGATGTGCATATCGATAATGCGCGGCGCAAATTTGAATAAATGAAAAATGAGTGGTGTAGAAATGTTGTAGGGAAGATTTCCAACAATTCGCACACGCTCATCGGCACTCAGTTCAGCGGCTAGGTCAACGCGAAGGATATCGCGCTCGATCAAGTGCAATTCGCTGGCGCTAAATCGCTCGCGCAACAGCGCCGCCAAGTCTCGGTCAATTTCTATAGCGCTTATGCGTGCAGGACTTTCCACGAGTGGCGCCGTCAGCACACCTCGGCCGGGGCCAATTTCGACAATATGATCATCGGCGCTCGGATTCACCGCATCGATGATACGGGCGATTACATGCGCATCATGCAAGAAGTGCTGGCCAAAACGCTTGCGCGGTTGATGTCCTCGGCTCGTCAACACTTTAAGCGGACGCACGCGCGGCCAAGCTGGCCGCATGTACGAGCTCGAGCGCCTGATCAACTGCAACCTCAAGGCTATTCGATTCCGCCAGACCGCGTCCAGCTATGTCTAAGGCAGTCCCATGGTCAACCGAGGTGCGAATCACATCAAGTCCGAGGGTAATGTTCACCGCTTGGCCAAAACCTAGCGCTTTGAGCACCGGCAGGCCTTGATCGTGATACATCGCAACAGTTACATCGTAACGATCGCGGCGCTCGGGAATGAAGGCAGTGTCAGCAGGCCAAGGGCCATCTACCGCAACCCCGGCCGCACGCAACGATTCGATCGCGGGCGCTATCATCGCATCATCTTCAGTTCCAAGGTGTCCCCCCTCTCCGGCATGTGGGTTGAGCCCACACACCTGAATACGTGGATTGTCGATACCAAAGCGGACCCGAAGATCATGTGCGACGATGCGCAAGACCTGCTCCACCCGCGCTTGCGTAATCGCAGCGCAAACATCGCGCAACGGCAGGTGCGTAGTGACAAGGGCCACACGCAGAGCCGGCGCAGCAAGCATCATTACGGGCGACCCACACGAGCGCTGCGCCAAATATTCGGTGTGACCGGAAAACGGCACACCAGCATCGTTGATAACACCCTTATGTACAGGTGCCGTGACGATCGCCTGCATCAGGCCACCCGCGCAAGCATCCAACGCGGCGTCTAGCGTGGCAAGCACATAGCGCGCATTACGTGGGTCGAGTTGTCCGGCAACGGAAGGTCTTGCAAGCGGCACGTGAAGTACTTCGATGCGGCGCTTGCCAGACTCGAGTACCGGCTCACTCGATACAGCGCCCGCACTCGCAAACGGCACCAGTTCAAGCTCAAGGCGTTCGGCGCTTGCACGTAGGCGGAGTAACTCGATGTCAGCAATCAGCACAAGTCGCGCTTTGCGGTAGCGGGCGGCCACGTGTAGCGCGATCTCCGGACCGATACCCGCCGGTTCCCCTGTTGTCAAAGCCAACACAGGTTGCGTCACTTATTGTTGGAGCCTTATCTCAACGTAAGCCTCATCGCGCAGCTGGCGCAGCCAGTTTTGCAATTCCTCGTCGCGCTTACGTCCCATGATCGCCTCGCGTGCCGCAGTACGACGGACCACATCGGTGCTATCGTGGCTCCGGCGTTCAATGACTTGCACGATGTGCCAGCCAAATTGGCTGCGAAACTCTTCACTGACATCGCCTTCATCCAAGATGTCCATTTGCCGCTCAAACGCAGGCACCGTATCACCAGGGTTCACCCAACCGAGATCGCCTTCCCGCAGCGCCGAGCCACGATCGTCAGAGTGTGCGCGCGCTAAGGCTCCGAAATCTTCGCCATTGGCGATGCGCTCGCGCAGGTTGCGTAGACGCGCGATCACTTCTTTTTCGTTAGCGAGCTCACCGGGGCGCAGTAGAATATGTCGCGCGCGGGTTTGTTGAACGAGATGGCGCTGATCCGTCTTGCGCTCAACTAAACGCACAATGTGGAAGCCAGAGCTAGTGCGCACTACGCCGGAGGACTCACCCGCGCCCAATCCAGCAATTGCGTCAGAGAACACCAGCGGTAACTCGCTGGTCTTGCGCCATCCGAGGCTGCCGCCATCAAGTGCGTTCTGGCCATCCGAGTAGGCTACGGCCAAACCTCCAAAACTCTCGCCGGCGCTTAACTTGGCCAATACTTCTTCACCGCGCGCCTTCGCTCGCGCAATCTCATCGGCTGATGCGCCATCGGAAACCTCGAACAATATTTGCGCAACGTTGACTTGATCGTCTTGTCTCGATGTCGCCGACTTATTAGCAAGATAGCGAGTGATCTCACGTTCAGGCACGGTTATGCGATTGGTAACCAAACGTTGTCGCGCACGATTGATGATGATCTCGGAACGGATGCGTTCACGAAAGCCAGGGAAATCGTAGCCATCGGCCTCAACCGCGTCGCGAAATTGGCGCAAATTCATCTTATTTTGGCTGGCGATGTCTTCCAGAGCAGCATTTAATTGACGATCGTCGACGCGGATACCATTGCGCTTCGCGGTCTGGGTTTGCAGGCGCATCATGACCACGCGCTCTAGTACTTGCTTGGCCAGCACCGCGTCACTCGGCAGCCGGGTATTGCTCTGGCGAAGTTGGTCGCGCACCGATCTGAGTTCGTCAGCCAGCTCGCTAGAAAGCACAACTTCTTCGTTGACCACCGCGACAATGCTGTCCAGCTGATCGTTGCCTGACTGCGCGCTAGCACTAATGCCGTACGTAAGCGCGACGCCAATGGCCGACGCACGCAAAAATGTGCTCAACATACCGATGATACCCAGGTCAGAATTGATTTTGGTATCCAGGGATACTTCGTTGCAAAAAGCGCTCGGCATTGCGTCCGAGCCCAGCTAGACCTTTCAACTCCAGTTGAAAGAAAAGCCCATGCGTATAGTCGCCAGAGGTATCACTAAGATGACGCCGTGCGATCGCCCGCATCGCCCAACAACAACTGTCGTATTCGAGTCCCGCGAAGGCATCAAGTGTGCGCTCATCTGGCAATGCGTAGTTCCAGCGACCCACTAGCCCAATATTGTGACGTATCGGCCATCTGAACGACAGATCTGAAGTCTCAACAGTACCGCGCACGAAGCGGTAGGCCGCATTCACCACACGCTCCGAATCCGGCTGATAACGCATTGACAAGGTACTGCGGTCGGTCTGTCCTTCATGCGGTTCCCATTGCAATCCGGTGCTCACTGACATGGCTTGCGTAACTTGCGCTGTTGCCTCTGCGACGAACGCGGACGAATCATCCCGCTCTACCGCCACATTCGGTAGTGTCACCCTACGGTCGCGCAAATAGCGGATCTGACCAATGCTGGCGCGGGCTAGCTCGCGCCCCCCGTCTTGACTAAGTAAGCGTGTAGTTAATGACAAACTCACTTGGTTTGCGTCACCAACACGATCCGCACCGCTGAAGCGGTCTTCACGAAATAGCTGCGCGAAGTTAAATGTAAACTGGCCGGTATCGAACACGGGAATGTTGCTCTGATTGTCAAATCCTTGATAGAGGTAATAGGCTCGCGGCTCGAGCGTTTGCGTATAACCAGTCCCGAAAAAAGAGGTTTGCCGCTCAAAGAAAGCGCCGCTATCCAGGCTAAATGTCGGCACCACCCGGCTAATATCGCGTTCTTGACCAACGCCAACATTGCTCAGATTGTATTGTGTATAACGGAGCTTTACCGAGGGTATAAGAAACGTACCAGCCGAACGCATTGGATAGCTTACTTTGGACTCCACATCAACGCGCACTCCATCGACACTCTGTTCGCGTTCAAAAAACACGCCTTCCGCGCGAACCCCGTAGTTCAGCGCGCGGTTACGCAGCGGCGTTTCGTAGGCAACCACCAGCTGCGGCAGACGTTTGTATGGGCGACTAGTCCCCGGGATCGTGCGATCAACGGTTTGGTAGTTCTGCACTCGCGCTAGGAACGACAGCTGGTCCTTCGCATACGAAAAATCCAGACGTTGCTCTAGGTGGCGTGTGCTGGTTGCGCCAAGCTTGTTGCCAAAATCTTCGAAGTACGCGCGATCTGACACATGACTATATTCGATCGCGTTGCGCCAATGTTCGTTCAAGTCGCCACGATGACGAAAAACAAATAGGCCGCGTGCGTCATCGTCTACTAAATCATGTGGCACAATTTCCGCACTAACTTCACCACTCGTTGAATCGGTCAGATAGCGCGCTTCTCCGCCGAGCAGCAAGCCGCGATTTGACATCACTCGCGCCCACGCTGTGGCATCCAGGTTAGGCGCGATATTGAAGTAGTAGGGGAGCGTCGCCTCAACGCCGGTGTTTCCGCTGACGCCGAAGCTCGGCGTGAGCAGGCCAGACTTGCGTGCATAGGAAAGCGGGAAGGTCAAAAACGGCGAATAAAACACGGGCACACCCATGAACTCGACGTGCACATCGCGCGCAGTACCTACATCTTCGATGCGATCCAGCTCAATGTGTTTCGCCGTGAGGATCCAATCTTCATTGCCCGGGTTACAAGTTGTGTAATGTGCATCCTCTACCCGAATCAGCTCATTGCCGTTAAGGATCATGCGTTGCGCGCCGCCGCGACCGTGTGACTCAGAAACGAGGAAGGTGGCATTGCGAAAGTCTGCACTATCCTTGCCCAAATCCAATTCGACCGACTCACCATCAACGAAGATGCCTTCGTCCCAGAGCCTTAATTTGCCACTCGCGGTGATGTGCTCATTGGGCTTGTCATAACGCATTGACTGCGCCAACAAACGGCGCTCGCCCGAGCCGTATTGAACGTTGCCACGCAACAACGACACGCCACCGTCATTCAACTCAGCTTCGTCAGCGGTAATTTCGATCGTTTCTGTGTTTGGGTCGCCGCCAAAATCCGGTTTCGCCGGAATAGCAAAAGCCGGGCCGCACAATTCATGTGTGCGATCTGCCATCGCGAAAGGCGACGTAAAGACCAATGCCAGCGCCATACACGTGGCGACTGGCGATCCAGTTACGAATCGTCGAGCGTCTGCGCGCAAGGTGTCTTGCCCCTAGATTTATATTTTTACGGGATCGGTTGAAGCGTAGCACATCACGGCAGAAATGGTGATGCTGGCGAGCAGGATATTTGGATTAGCGCGGCGTACAGAAACCCTGCACGCCGCGCCGATTCATCGTGTCGATGCGCGGACTCGCACCGCACGACGAACGCGCTGGCGGTGCTTAGCTATCCGGCATGAATTTGCGACGGATAAAGTTGTCAATGGATAAGGTGCCAGGCCCGTAGAGCATGGCCGGTAACAACGCTATGCCCCAAGCGTAGTGCCACACTTTGCCAATTTCATTGAGACTCGGATAAGACACGACCGCGACGATGTTGAACACGAACAGCGCAATAGCGGCGAAGCGTCCACCAATTCCGAGCACTAACAGCACCGGTAGAATCAGCTCCGCAGCAGTACCCATATAAGCGGCAACTGCTGGAGAAAAGAGGGGCACTTCATACTCATACTCAAACAGCATGATAGTAGTGTCCATACTCTGAATCTTAGTCAATCCAGATTTGAAAAAAATCCAGCCAACCCAGGCCCGCAGTGCTAAATTTACTGCTGGCGCGACGACTTGTTCGTCCAGCCAAACCGCTGGTCTGTATAGGTTGGCAATATTCGTAGCTAAGCTCATGACTCCCCCCCCCTTGTTAAGCGTTATTAATATTCTTTTCGCGACTTTTTAATGCCGTATCGTCAGGCAGCAAAAAGTCGCACAGCGTACCGTTCCCAATAAGCATCGGGAGTGTGTTCGCTAGATCAAGTTTGGGTGCCGCTGTGAGCGCAATTTCACAAGCTTCGCCGAACGCCCGGCCCTGATGGAGCGCCCCCAGAAGCGCGAATTCACCGGCTGGCAAGCGTACTACCTGGACCTGCTCTTCCAAGCGGATTATCAGAAGCTGCTCAGATCCTGTGCTGATGTCAACGGATTCGGCAGCCTCAGCGTCCACTTGATTCGCTTCCCAAATTAGACTCACTGGAAACTGCATGTCCAAAAGGTGTGCGCTGGGGTGCAATTTAAAGCGCAATTGCGCGTGCAGCGCAGGATCAACCTGTCCGAGGCGCTCTAGCGGAAAACTTGGCGCGTCAGCGCTATGGAAGGTTTGATGCCAAGCCCATTCCAGGCGTGCTACATCGGACAAATACGGCAGTTCGCGAGCGTCGGTGAAGGTAATTAAAAAATGCCCCATCTCAGCGCCAAAGTCGTGCAGGTTGCCCGATCGAGACGGGAATGCACGGGTGAATTCATGGGCCAAATAGCCGAAAAATCCCCCGCCAACGAGCTGCTGAACAACCGGATAAACCGCCACCAGGGCAGCGCTTAAGCTGATGTTGAAGTTGTTCCGGTATATTTGCAGGCGCTGCGCCGCGCGCAAGCCGTGCTCGGCCACTAGACCGTCTAATGCATGTGCTTCCCCGCCTAAGCCGGCAGCGAAGCGGCGTTGTAACTCAAGCAACGAAGGCACGTTTGGCGCCAAGGATTGTTGCGGCCTTTGTGGCTTCACCGACCAGTACATCGAGGGCCGGAATGTCGGTATCCCATTCGATCAAGGTCGGTACCTCTACAAAGCGCTGACAAGCATGCTCGAACAGTTCCCACACCGGCTCAGCGACGACATCACCGTGGTGGTCGATAAGGATGTCATGCCCATCAACTGTGTTAACCGCGAAACCGGCCAAATGCATCTCCCGCACAGCATCGACACTGACAGATGCAAGGTAGCACCTGGCGTCAAAAGCGTGGTTTTGGGCACTCACGTAGATGTTATTGATATCCAATAAGAGTGCGCAGCCTGAGCGCTCGGCGAGAGCGTTGAGAAAATCCCATTCATCGATGGTCGAATGCTCAAACTGCAGATAACTGGAGACGTTTTCGACCAAGATCTGCCGCCCCAGCGCATCCTGGGCTTCGGCTACACGGTCAATCACGTGTTCGAGAGCTTCTTCTGTGTACGGCAGTGGCAAAAGGTCGTTGAAATAGGTGCCTGCGAACGAGCCCCAACACAAGTGGTCGGAAACCAGTGCTGGTTGATAGCGGTCGACCAAAGCTTTTAAGTGCGCAATGTGCGTTCGGTTCAAGGGATCCATAGAGCCTAGCGACATGCCCACGCAATGAATGCTGAGGGGATAAAGAGCTCGAATCGCATCTAGGTAATGCAACGGCGCACCGCCGGCGCCGAAGTAATTTTCGCCGTGTACTTCTAACCACGCGACATCAGGTCGCGTGGTTAGAACATCCTCGTAGTGTGGAGCTCGTAGACCAATGCCGACGCCAGCGATGTGATTGGCACGTGCGCTACTGTGGCCCGATTCAGGCATGGCAGATTCTCCACGCTACAGCTTAAGGCTAGCTTAAGCTGGCTTTGGGGAGCTACCGACGATTTTGCCGCAAGTGCCTGTCGGTACATAGATCCAGGCGTCAGCCTGCTTGTCTTTGGTAGACGTACCGGCACAAGCAGTGTTTGAGGTCTGGCAGTCATTCTTACCGGCTTTGGCAACGCCGTAACATTTCTCGAATTTTTTCTCAGCTGCGACCGCTGAACCGCTTACGGCCAACAGACTAGCCGCGAAAACACCAGCTAAAGCCGAGGTCGCTAATGATTTATTGTTCATTCCAGTTGCTCCTAAGTAATCAGCTTCAAATAGTTTATTCACACAATCTACGGCGCTCGGCCGTTAAGTAACCCGTCGCGGCCCGCGTTAACGAGATTGCCACGGTGTCGTTCAGGTTCGTGTGCCGGCACCGATGCCAACTTGGCGAACTGTAGAATAAGACCCGCCTAAGTCCGCAGATGTTTCAAACTTTACTCACAAGAACGTTTCGCGCTTGTTGGGCCAGCGCCGCGCTGCGCTGCAAAGTGCTGGGATCAGCTCTCTCGTCAATCCAATCGGGCGAGCGCTGCAGCACAATGTCTGCCAGTGCACGGATGTGCGGCTCATCGTCGTTCAAGGCGGGAATGTAGTTGAAACGCTTGCCGCCCGCCGATAGAAACTGTTCGCGGCCCTGAATATCGATTTCCTCGAGCGTTTCCAGGCAATCAGCGGAAAAGCCTGGGCACACCACATCAAGACTCTCGACACCGTCGGCGCCAAGCGCTCGCAAGGTGCCATCAGTATACGGCGTAAGCCACTGCTCGCGCCCGACGCGCGACTGAAAGCTCACCTGTGCGTCTTTGGCATCGAGCTGTAGCGCCTCGGTGAGCAGTCGAGCGGTCATCTGGCAATGGCAATAGTACGGATCGCCTGCCATCAGATAACGCTGCGGAAGTCCATGAAATGACATCAGCAAGCGTTGCGCCGGACCACCGTTGGTCGCCCAAGCAGCGCGCACAGACGCGGCTAATGCCTCTATATAGCGGTGATCATCGTAATAGCTGTTGATGAAGCGCAGCTCCGGCACCCAGCGCCACTTACGCAGTTCATCGCCAAGGGCATCCATAACCGAGCCGGTGGTACTGCCGGAGTATTGTGGATACATCGGCAGTACCAGCAAACGGCGCAAACCCTGGCCACGAAACTCTCTCAACACCGCTGCGATGGAAGGATTGCCGTAGCGCATCGCAGCCCGCACCGGCACCGACAAACCCTGACTCGATAGTTGGCGCTCCAAGGCGGCAGCTTGGCGCAGGGTTACAGCCAATAGCGGCGACCCATCGGGTCCCCAGACCTGTGCATAGGCATGCGCAGAGCGTGCTGGCCGAAAGCGCAATACGACGCCGTGTAACAATAACCAACGCGCCGCCGCCGGTAGCTCTATTACGCGCGGGTCAGACAAGAACTCAGCCAAATAGCGCCGCACGGCGCCAGTGGTAGGCGCGTCCGGAGTGCCCAGGTTTACGATCAGAACCAATGTGCCTTGGGCTGACGCGTGGTCGAAATCAGGATCGGCGATGAAGGTCGACATCTATTTTTTAAGTGCCACAATGAATAATTGTTAGGGAACACATTCTCGCATAGCCGCATCAGCTTCGTGCGCACTTAGCAAAAAACGAGTGTAACGCTAACGCGGTGCACACTATGATCAGCGCCACCATCCACGCCGCCGTATTGCAGGCCTGCCCATGCCCGTACGCACGAGCGCGCAAACCACCAGCCGGATGCCAAAATGAAACAAGCAAACGCGCCACGCAAAGCCAGCCCCTATCGGGTGCGGGTACAACACGAGGACTTCGATCTATCTGCTGAAGTCCAAGCGCTTCGCGATGGTAATGCCGGGATCGGCGCGGTCGCGAGTTTTGTCGGACTGGTAAGGGATCTGAACGAAGCCCAGCAAGTCGCGGTGATGGAACTTGAGCATTATCCAGGCATGACCGAGCGTGCTATCAGCAAGATTATCGATACTGCGCGAGAGCGATGGCGCTTGCTCGGCGTCAATGTCATACACCGCGTCGGCAAGCTTCATCCAACTGAGCAAATTGTGCTGGTGGCGGTTGCCAGCGCGCATCGCGGCGACGCCTTCGAAGCGTGCAACTTCATCATGGATTTCCTCAAAACCGAGGCGCCGATCTGGAAAAAGGAATCCACCCCGGCTGGCCACGACCAGTGGGTTTCGAGCCGCAGCAGCGATGCCTCGGCCGCGCAACGTTGGCAACGCTAGCACGGCCCATGCCAGACTCGACAATCCCATCTTCTCCATCACTATCGATAGCGGTGCGCCCGCGGGCAGGGCTTGCGAGCGCACCATCGAGCCTCAGCTTCAGCGCCGTGTGGGATTTGTATACGCGTTATGCAGCATTGCTGCCGCCCAATCCGGAGCCACGCCAGCCACCGATTCGGATTGCCAACCTTGACGCAATTGCCGCGCGCTATGACACGTTAATTTTTGATGCCTACGGCGTTCTAAATCGCGGTGCTCAAGCCATCGACGGTGCCCGCGACGCATTCGAGCGCGCGCGCCGTGTGACACCTCACATTATCGTGCTGACCAATGACGCTAGCGGCGACCATGCCGCCATTGCGGCAAAACACGCGCGGCGCGGCTTTGTCATCAGCACAGATGAGATCGTCGCTGGCGTTGACTTATTGCCACATCGGCTAAGCGCCGCCAACGCGCTACATCGCTTCGGCTATCTGGGTCCGCAACCGCGTCCCTATTCGAAAATCACGGCGCAGATGCAGGATCTGAGCGATCCGCAGGTGGATCTGGCAAATATTTGCGGTTTCTTGCTGTTGGAGCACCCGTGCTGGACGCCTGAGCTACAGACTGCGCTAGTTGAGACCATTGCCGCGACGCCACGTCCTGTACTCATTGGCAATCCCGATATAACAGCACCTGTGGCAGATAGCTTTAGCGTCGAACCCGGTTATCACGCATTGGATCTGTTCTTACGCACCGGGCACAAGCCGGAGTTGCTGGGCAAGCCTAACCCGCAGCTGTACCAACACCTACTGCATACGCTCGGTGATCCCCAGCCCGAACGCATTCTCGCGATCGGCGACACACTGCACACCGACATACTCGGTGCGCGCACCGTCGGAATGCATACGCTGTTAGTCGAGTCGGGCGTGCTGCGCGGCCAGGACGCACTAGCGCACATAGCGCAAAGCGGCATCCAGCCGCACTACATAGCAGCATCCATAGCATGACCGGCACCGATTTGAGCACATTGGACGCTTGGAACGGGCTCACTGAATCGCTAGCCAAACTACCCAGCAGCGCGCTGCAAACAGCAAGTGCCGCGCAAGCGGTGTGCGCGCAGGAGGCAGACTTTGATAAGGCTTGTGTATGGCATCGGCACATGCCCGGTAGCGAGCTATTGTTGCGCGAGCGCGCGCTACGTGCGATGGACGCACTGCTGGGCTCATCCGCAACGCTGACGAATATTGCCGATGATCACGGCTTCGACACGATCGCCAGTCTAGATACCGCGTTATTGCAGCATTTTGCATTAACCGCGTGGCAAATCCGCAGATTGCCAAGCGAACTAGAGTTCGACTTACAACTGCCAGCTACCTTTCGCGTAGAAGAGACTTTGCAATATCTCGGCCGCGATCCCGCGAGCTTGGCACAACGGCGAAGCGGCGAGCGTAGCGTCGTCGCGGGGGTGTTGGTTGACGCACGTCCAGCGACCTTGACGATGTCGTTTACCGGCTCCGATAGCTTAGTTGCCCGCTGTTCGCTGACGTTTCGAGGTAATCCGCCGAAACGAGCTGCGGTCACGGCGGCACACTTGGCGGGCCGCCTGCTCGGACTACCATCGTCAGCCAATGCCTTGCAACAACGCGCGCAGAGCGAAGCGCTTATTGCGCGCTTAATTGGCCCGCGTCGCGGGCTACGATTGCCGCTCACGGCCTCACCGATGGACGCACTGACCTGGAGCATCTTAGGACAACAGATTAGCCTGCCATTCGCATATTCTCTGTTGCGTACTTGCTGCGAGCTAGCCGGCACACGCTGTCCTGGCGGATTACGCACCATGCCATCAGCGTCGCGCTTAGCAGACTTAACCAGTGCAAGCTTGACGTCACGCAAGTTTTCGCGCGCAAAATCCGAGTATTTGCGTTCGCTTGCCGGTCAAGTTGTCGACAGCACACTGAACCTGGACACCCTCGCAAGCGGCTCTGCGCCGCACGCGAAGGCAAAATTATTGGCTGCGCGCGGCATCGGGCCGTGGACGGCAAATTATGTCTTGATGCGCGGCTTCGGCTTTGCCGATTGCGCCCCCATCGGCGATGCCGGGCTGCGCCGCGCACTCAAGCGCTTTCTCGATTTGCCCAGCTCACCCGATGACCGCGCGATGGAGCAGCATATGGAGCAGTTTGCACCCCATCGCTCACTAGCCACCTATCACCTGTGGCGAGGCAGCGACAATGCCTTGGACTAAGGCACTGGAAAAATTCGAAACCACGCCGATACTGACAGTAATGATGCACACGAGCCGAAATGGAGCTTGAATTTCCGTGTGAAAAATGTCCAAATTCAAGCACGCCTGGGACAAACACCCATACAGTCGGGAACAGCAGGCCGGGACATCGTGACGAAATCGAGATGTTCAGTCGAATTGTGACGTGCAGCGCAGACGTTTTATATCTGGCTAGACAAGCTAGAAAATAGTCGGCATCGAGTCCCAAACGGTGCGATTTAATTGCAGTAACTCAAGGGGAAGCGATGACCAGCTACAAGTACTTCATCTACCGAATCGAGTCGGACCCGAATGCGGCCGGTGAGTACATTGGCCCCTTCAACACGCGCGAACAGCGCGATGTAGAAGCACAACGGCTGCGCGCTGAAGAGCGCAAGGTGGTTTCTCTGCATCGTGGCGTGTCTATTTATCGGGCCGATGTTGCCGATAACGTCGCGGATGCGCTGGGCGAACGTGACGAAGTCGCCGCTTAACGCAGCACTGATGGCGCATTTTGCGCCATCGCAATTCCTCGACGGTGAAGGCCCGTAGTTCTAGCGTACGGGGTGCCTGCGGCGCTTGCAGCAACGGTTCGTTGGCGCGATGCAACCATTAACACACGCGCATCGTTCTTGCTCGCCGATCGCCTAGAGCCCATAGGAGCTCGGCGTAGATCGACGTGGGCCAGCCACGTGTTGATCAACATCTCGCAAGCCAGAGTTAACACTAATCACCCCAGCTAGCTTGGGCTACGCGGTCTAAGCGTCTATTATTTACCCCAAGCTCGCGCTATAGCCGTTATTTGCGTAGCGAGTGCTGCTAGCAACGATTAAGTTCGATGTTCGCGTGCAACAGCCTCTAGAATTCTAAAAACGCATATGCAACGTGCTAAAAAATACAGTGAAATCAGAGCCTTATGATGCCTCTCAAATTTTCCCATGTTATCGCCGCGTGCTTAGCGCTTAGTCTCGGCCAGAGCGCTGTTTTTGCAGCGAGTGAAAACTTCTCGCGCGGTTACCAAGCATGGGACCAAGGCGACTATCCGTCCGCGCGGAAATTTCTGACGCCCGTGGCCAAACAAGGCGACCTCGATGCGCAGAACCATCTCGGCCAAATGGAAGAAGACGGCCAAGGCTCGGCGGTAAACCTCAGGCTTGCGGTGCGCTGGTACCGGCAAGCAGCAGAATCAGGCCATCCGTCCGCGCAACTCAATTTAGGGCGCATGTACCGCAGCGGCAAGGGCGTGGTGCAAGACGATACGCGTGCCGTGTCGTGGTATCGCAAGGCGGCGGACCAAGGCCTTTCGATAGCGCAGTTCTTCATGGGTCTAATGTATGACACCGGCAAGGGCGTGCCTAGTGATTACACTCAAGCCTACAAATGGTTTGACTTGGCTGCTCGGCAAGGCGATGAAGATGCGCGCTACAAACGCGATCGTCTAGCACGGCAAATGACCCCATCTCAGGTTCTCCAAGCGGAGCAACTCGCTGCTAGCTTTCTCGGCGAAGATGCACCCGCTAGCACTGCTTTGAGGGCGCAACAAGGCGGGCGCGAACTACCCGTTCCGGCCAGCCTTTTGGCGAGCACTGGAACGCCTGCGAATTCTAAGCCCTTAGTCGTAGCCTCGATCCGTCCTGCGGACCAAACCGCGCTAGTACTCTTGCCCGGCGCCGGCGCGCAACCCCCTGCGGCAGTGTCCCTGAGCCGTGATGCCCTGAGCCGTGATGCCCTGAGCCGTGATGAATTAATGGAAGTGCAAAAGACCCTAAATTCACTAGGTTACTACGCAGGCACTCCGGACGGCAGTTTGGCAGGACGCACTACTAAGGCAATTGCCCTGTATCGCACTGACACTGGCAAGGACACAAACGCCCCGTTGGATACAGCACTGCTGGCGGAACTGAAGTACACCCGCGCAAACCTGGGGCCAGAACCCGCAGCGACCAAACGCCCCAAAGAGCTAGTGCAAAGAATTCAGGCTGCGTTGAATACACTCGGCTACGATACCGGCACACCCGACGGCGTAATTGGCACCAAGACCATCGCGGCGGCGCGCAAGTACCGCGCCGACATGGGTTATAAGGTGCGCGACGAGCTCACCCAGGGCTTACGGCGCGTTACTGAAACCCGCATTGCAGTGATCCGACAAGCGCGCACAAACGTGCCGCGCAACAGTAATAGCTCAGCGACAAGGCGCCTTGCTAGTGCGACGCGCTCAAGCCATGACCGCAGCGCAAGTGGCGACTCCGCGACGTTTGTATCGCCTACCGGCGGGGAGCTCATAAAAAGGACCCAGCGCGCCTTAACAAAACTCGGCTACAAGCCCGGACCTGTGGATGGTGCAACTGGCGCAAAGACGGTGAAGGCCGTGCGTGCTTACCAAAGCAAATCTGGCTTGAAAGCTGACGGCCAACTATCAGCAGCACTGCTGTCGCGTCTGGAGGGCAGTCCCGCACGAAAAGAACAAGCCGGACCCCGCTTACGCTTTGTGCGCCCCGCGAGCCAACGCGAACTAGTAAGACGTGCGCAAGTGCGACTCAATTCCCTCGGCTACTCAGCGGGCGCCCCGGATGGCCTACCGGGTGAGAAAACCACGAGCGCAATAAGAGAGTTTCAGATTCGCGAGCGCTTGCGTCCAGATAGTCGCCTGAGTGAAAGTATACTGCGGCGGCTCGAGCAACCAGATGCAGCAAAACCGGCCGGGCGCCAGAAAAACTTATCCGGAGCACCGCTGGTGCGGGAGATCCAAGCCGAGCTCAATCGCCTCGGCTACCCCGCTGGTTCGCCCGACGGCATCATTGGTCGGCGCACCGTCGACGCCGCACGCGCTTACCAAAAAGCCGTAGGGCTGTCGACAAGCGGGCGCTTGACCCCGGCATTGCTGCAATCGCTGCGCGCTGCGCGCTAACACGGCGCGCAGCAGTTGCAGACAAGCCTAAGACGTTTCAGCGTAACAACATAATGTGCGCGCCACGGTGACCGTGATCCGCGCAATCCATCGCCGCGCTCGCGAGTGACGCTATGATTGGGTGGTTAAAACGACTCGCCTTAATTGGGCTACTGAGCCATGCCACACTAGGCTCTGCGGCAACCTTACTTGACGGAATCCGCGCTTATGATGCGGGCCGCCATGGCGCTGCGTTCGAAATTTTCGAGGATCTCGCACTCAATGGGAACCCACGTGCGCAAGCTTGGACTGGCTATCTCTACGAGCGTGGCGAAGGAGTCGTGGCTAATTTGCAAGAGGCCGCGCGCTGGTACATGGAAGGCGCGTAACGCGAAGATCCGGTGCCCAATACAGACTAGGATTTTTCCATGAAACCGGCCGCGGTGTAGCACGAGATTATGCAACAGCACGGCGTTGGTACGAGCGTGCCGCCGCCCAAAACGACGCTAACGCACAGTACGGCTTAGCACGTCTATATAGCAAAGGCCTCGGCGTAGCAGCGGACTTCGAACTCGGCAGAAAATGGTATCTGTTGGCCGCAGCACAAGGCCTAGGCGGTCCGCTGCGTGACTACTACGACCCCGATCCAGGCGCACCTGCGGACCAATCATTCGTCAAGTTTCTGGAACGAAATGCTACTGATGGCAATGTCAACGCGGCGGTGCGCCTCGGCCACATATATCGGCAAGGCACTGGCATCCAAGCTGACCAAGCCGCAGCCCTAGATTGGTTCTTACAAGCTGCACTAAAAGATCACCCACAAGCCCAAGCAAGCCTCACCTACATGTATCAGCACGGTGAAGGCGGCGACATCAATTTAAACGAAGCATTGTTTTGGTACGAAAAAACCGCCGCACTTGACGAGCCAATGGCGCAGACTAATCTCGGCTGGATGCTCAACCAAGGAATTGGCGCTGCAAGCGATGCGCAACGTGCAATGACATTGTTTCAAGCGGCTGCCAAACAGGACTATGGCTATGCGCAGAACAATACCGGTCATGTGCTGCTGCATAACCACAAGCCGGCACAATCCTCAGAAGCGATCACGTGGTTTCGCAAAGCCGCTGAGCTAGGCATAGATGCAGCACAAACGAGCCTCGGAGTCGCAAAAAGCCTCGACCAGTCGCTCGCCTGGTACCAACGCGCGGCGATACAGCAACACCCTCCAGCGATGGAAGCCTTGGGCTATCTTTTGCAAGTTTCTGGCGCAAGCAACGAGGACCTGGCGCAATCCAAGATTTGGTTTGAGCGTGCTGCGGCCAAAGGCAGCGTATACCCCCCAACGCAATCTCGGCTTAATATACTCGTCAGGACATGGTACCGAGCCAAACCAACAACAGGCGCTCTATTAGTTTAAGCGCGCAGCTTCTTCAGGTGACGCGCAAGCCCAACAATGGTTAGCGAAAAAGCGCTGACGCGAGCGCCATGGGCACGCCGCGTCTATCGGCTAAACGATCACTACCTGGGGAAGCGCGACGCAATTGAACTTCGCAGAAACAAGCTTGGCGGAACTTGGACTGGCGCACTTAAGCCTCGCGCACCTGAGCGCCATTGGCATCGCCATCGTTGTCGCCTTGCAAGTTGTGATCATATGGATTGGCTTACGCGGTAGAAATGTCACTGCGCGCCAGACCGCTGCCCGCCTGAGCCAGCAGTTCGAGGAGGCAGGCCGGGTTGCACAAATTCATAGTGCCAATACCGAGCGCGCATTGGATCGCGTAGAAACGCACTTTGCACGTGAGTTGGCACGGCTGCGCGAAACCTTAGAGCGACGCCTGGGTGAGAATCAAGCACAATCCATTGCCGCCAACGCGGCGCTCAGAGAAAAGCTCGACGAGCGACTCGAAAGCGCGCATCACCGCTTAATCGAACAGCTCACACGAGCGCACGCCCAAAGCCTTGGCGCGCTAGCTGCGTTGCGCGAGCAAAGCACGACGCTACTGGGGACTCACCAAACGCGTTTCGAACAGCGTCAAAGTGAAGCATTGAGCGCATTACAAACATCCCTCAATGCCGGCCTGCTAACAATGCAGAGGCAGATCGGCGCGTATTTGGAGCGTTCAAACTCCCAGCTCAGCCAGCGCGTAGAAGAACTAACACGGCGCACCGATTCCCGCTTACAAGAAATAAGTCTGCAAGTAGAAAAGCGACTCGCGGACGGCTTCAATAAGACCACAGCAACCTTCGCCGATGTGGTTAAACGCTTGGCGCTAATTGATGACGCGCAGAAAAAGATCACCGAGTTGTCTGGCAATGTAGTGAGCTTGCAGGAAGTGCTGGCGGATAAGCGCTCGCGCGGCGCTTTCGGTGAAGTGCAACTGAACGCTTTAGTACGCAACATGTTGCCAGAACAGAGCTTTTCTCTTCAACACACCTTGACCAATGGGCGTGTTGCCGACTGTATGCTGTTCCTGCCGGCCCCCACAGGACATATCGTGATCGACTCGAAATTTCCGCTGGAGTCCTATCAGCGCATGCACACGCGCGAAGCGACTGCGCGTGACCGTGAGCTTGCGCAGCGCGCGTTCAAGACGGATATTCGCAAACACATCAGCGACATTGCCGAGCGCTATATTGTCGCGGGCGAAACGACTGATGGCGCGGTGATGTTTCTGCCCGCGGAGGCTGTATTTGCAGAGATTCAGGCGCACCACCCAGACTTGGTGCAGCTCGCCCATGACGCGCGCGTTTGGATGGCATCACCGACCACCTTGATGGCCATCTTGAATACTTGCAGAGCAGTACTCAAAGACGAAGCGACACGCGCTCAAGTCAATGTGATCCAAACTCACCTAGGAGCACTCGGCAAAGATTTTCAACGCTTCCAGCTGCGTATGGATAACCTCGCGAAGCACATCAAACAAGCCGGTAAAGATGTTGAAGACGTACACGTGTCCGCACGCAAAATAACCTCGCGTTTTGGCCGCATTGAGCGCGTCGATTTAAGCGAAGAAGAGTTAGAGCCGGAACCGCAATCGGAACCGGCTATTTCGGCGCCAGCGCAGGCAGGCCCACCGCCTGAGCGCACGCCATGAGTATCGAGATCCGCGACCTGAGGCACTCGATGCTACGGCAGCAAAAGCCGACGGCGGGTAGTACCGCGAATTAGATCGAAGGTCAGGCCATCGGCGCGCGCACGCGCTAATTTTTCAAGGTTTGCCACCGAATTCAGACGAATACCATTTACACCAATAATGACGTCGCCCGCACGCAGGCCGAGTCGGCGCCCGGGCGAGTTACGCTCAAGTTCCAATATCTGAGCCCCCTCGGTTCGACCAAACAAGGGATGGCGCGATTCAATATTGCCGAAGGTCACTCCAGCCAATTGTGCGTGCAGATCTTCACCACCCACCCGCGCCGTATCCGGCTCCGGAATGACCACCCGCACCGCCGTGGGCTTACCTTCACGCAAGACTTGGAGTTGCAATACTTGACCAACCCGGCTGAGCCCCACAATTGTGCGCATGTCCCCAGCATTGCGCACGACACGGCCGTTAACGCTGTGCAAGACATCGCCTTCGCGCAAGCCAGCCTGAGCCGCTGCTGACCCTTCGAGCACGCGCACCACAACCGCCCCATTCGCCTGTGATAAGCCAAAAGCTTCGGCCAGATCCTCGGTCAAATCCTGCGCGACAAGCCCTAGTAAACCGCGGCGGACACGGCCGTGGGTCAATAGCTGATCCATGATGTCAGCAGCCATATTGACTGGAATGGCAAACCCTACGCCGACGTTGCCACCATTGGGTGCCAAGATTGCGGTATTTATCCCTACCAATTCGCCACGCAAATTGACCAAGGCACCACCGGAATTACCGACATTGATTGATGCATCAGTCTGGATGAAATCCTCGTAACCCTCTATTCCAAGTCCGCTGCGTCCAAGCGCACTGACAATGCCGGAAGTAACCGTTTGCCCCAAACCAAAAGGGTTGCCAATTGCAACTACAAAATCGCCAACCCGTAGGCGGTCAGAATTCGCGAACTTAAGTGCCTTGAGGCCTTTCGCTGGCACTTTAATCACCGCAACATCGGTGTCCGGGTCAGTGCCGATGAGCACCGCAGCGAGACTACGACCATCGCGCAGCGTTACGGTTATTTCGCTGGCTTTATCGATAACGTGATGGTTGGTGACCACATAGCCACGCCTCGCATCGATAATGACCCCGGAGCCGAGGCTTTGGGTTTTGCGTCGCTGGCGGCGATTAGGCACATTGAAAAAGCGCTTGAAGAACGGATCATTCATCAGCGGGTTGCCACCTTGGATCTCCTCAGAGCCAACGGTGGCGATATTGACCACCGCAGGCGTCACGCGCTCCAACATAGGTGCAAGACTCGGCAGCGCCGCACCGTCTACAGCGAACGGCAAGACCGCAAATGCGGGCAAGCCGGCAAACAGCAAGCTCCACAACAGCACCAAGCGCATAGCGAGTGACGGTCGAGCGCGCTTGCAAACAGCTTTCCTGCGGTGATGGTGCATCATGATTGTGTCCAAGCTTGGCGTGGATTGAAGTCTAATTCCTCCGCCATGCGCTCGTACAATGCGCGCGCCTGCTCGGTTTGTGCCGGCGGCACCACAATTTGCAAGACGCAGTATTGATTGCCAGGCTCTCGCCCCAGCCCGCGACCTTTCAAACGCAGCTTCCCGCCCGAGCGCGAGCCGGCCGGTATACGCAGATCCACCGGTCCCGCAAGCGTTGGCACCTTGATAGTGGCGCCTAGCGCCGCCTCCCATGGGGCAATTGGTAAATCCAGATACACATCCGCACCCTCAACCTTGTACAAAGCATCGGGACGCACATTGAGCACTAGAATCAAGTCGCCGCGCCGCCCATTGGCTGCTTGTGCGCCTTGTCCACTGAGGCGGACCTTTTGCCCATCCAGCACGCCTTTAGGCACTTTGAACTTCAAGGTGCGGGCATCGCCTGTGCCATGGTCAGTTACGCGGATCTGTTTTTCCGCGCCCGCAAACGCTTCGTGCAATTCGATTGAAATGCTGAGCGTCTCAGCAGCAGCTCCGCGCGGTTGCGCCTCGCGTTGCTGAGTGCGAAACAAGTCTTCGAAGAAGTGACTAAACGGGTCACCACGCGATTGCTTACTCTGACTGGAATTGCGAAACGTCGACTCCCACCCAGGCGGAGGCCGAAAGTCCTGACCAGAACGATAATTTTGCCCAAGCTGGTCATAGCTCGCGCGCTTTTCCGAGTCGCGCAGTACATCGTAGGCCTCACCGACTTCTTTAAATCGGTCTTCCGCGTCGGACTCCTTGCTCACATCCGGATGATATTTACGTGCCAACCGCCGATATGCGGATTTGATTTTTTCAGGACTGGCATCTCGCGCCACCCCCAAGGTTTCATAATAATCGCGATACTTCATATGCTCGTTCTTAGTTTCATTCGCGGCAACCCGACACGTGACGTATACTTGCGCGCCTTCTGCAGTCGCACAATTCAGGCCGAGTCAATCGGGACATTCTCGTTATATGGCTACACGCAAAAAGATTTACAAAGTGGTATTCCACAATCAGGGCAAAGTGTACGAACTCTACGCGGGCGAAATTGGCCAAGGCGAGATCTACGGCTTTGTCGAAGTGGGTGACATCATCTTCGGAGAACGCAGTTCCCTGTTGGTTGACCCATCTGAAGAACGACTTAAGGCCGAATTCGAAGGAGTCAAGCGCACCTACATTCCGATGCATTCAATAGTTCGCATGGACGAAGTGGACAAAGAAGGGACCAACAAAATTGTGGCGTCTGACGACGGTAGCAATGTGACCAAGTTTCCGACCCCAATCTACTCCCCACGTAAGCCAAGCGGTCCTAGCGACTCCCCTAGTGACTGAAAACGCTCGGCTAACTGCGCTCGACAAACATCCATTTTTGCTGCCTGCAATGCGCCTTGGCGCTCTAATTGCATGATTTAGGCCCGTCAGCCGCGCGATCGCAAAGTCGCTTGGGGCACAAACACTGGCGCGCACGCAACCAGTTTTGAAAATCCTAGCCAGCGACACCTAACTGCTCAGGCACGATCGCCGCGTCGCCGGCCAAGCCTTGCGGCCTTCCTACTTAGGCAAAATGGGCAAAGTCGACGCGCATTAGCGCCTGCACAATTAGTATGCCGCAGCAACGCTGGCCTAGCGTCAGCATTGTGCGCCCTTTTGCCAAGCCGTGTTTGCAGTTGCCACCGACAACTCGGTGCAGGCTACCATGTTAAGAATGGCCGTTTGACCAACGCCGCATTAAAATATCGAGCATCATCAGACACTTCGCGGCCCACCCAATCTGGCCGCACAAATGTCTCTTCCGCGCTCGTCAACTCGATCTCGGCGACCACCAAACCAAGGTTATCGCCACCAAACACGTCAATCTCCCAGCAGTGCTCGGCAACCACAACTCGGTAGCGAAGCTTTTCGATGAACGGCCGAGCAGCAAGAGAATCAAGCATTTCCGTGGCATCAGCTACCGGCACCGGATACTCGAACTCGGCTCTAGAGATAGTTTCGCTGGGTCCTTTCACGGTCAACCAGGCCGAATCACCCTGAACGCGCACACGCACCGTGCAATCGTGAGTGTTGGCGAGGTAGCCTTGCATGATCGCCGCACCAGCGTCAGCATCGGCGCGCCAAGAATCGTTTCTGAGCAGGAACTTTCGCTCGGTTTCAGTAGCCATAGTGTCACTTGTATTTATAGTTTGATTGGACGCGCGCCACGCAGTGTTCGACCCGACCGGAGCCCTCGCCTTTGCGTACGCTGGTTCTCAGCATCATTGCCATCGCCGCGTTTGGCTATGCCGGAATTGTAGCGCTTGTCGGCCTGTTTCAGGATCGACTATTGTTCTTTTCGAGCACGACTTTGGACTCTACACCAGCAGGCGCTGGGCTTGAGTATGAAGACATTTGGCTGGACACTGACGAGGATGCTCGCATTCATGGTTGGTATGTCCGTGCCGCAATCCCGTCCTCACGCACAGTGCTGTTCTTGCATGGTAATGCCGGCAATATATCGCATCGTATTTACACGGTGTCCCTATGGCATCAGCTGGGCTTCAACTGTTTCTTGATTGACTATCGAGGTTATGGCCGCAGCACCGGCAAGCCATCTGAAATTGGGCTGCGCACAGACGCCCTTGCCGCCTGGCGTTATCTGCTTGAGCGGCGCAACATTCCCGCTACACAGATTGTCGTACATGGGCGATCGCTGGGCGCCGCAGTCGCACTGTCAATTACCGCACCCGCGCAAACGCAAACTGCGCCTGAGCAGCTCGCCAAACCCGGCGCTGTGATCCTCGAGTCAACCTTCACTTCGCTGCCTGATATAGGCGCGCGCGCCTATCCTTGGTTACCAATTCGGTGGCTCAGCCGCTTCAGTTTTCCGAGCCAGCAGCGCATCGCAAACCTCGATGCACCCGTTCTGGTGGCGCATAGTCTGGCGGACGAGTTGATTCCATTTGCGCACGGACAAACCTTGTACAATGCGGCACGTGCCCCCAAACAGTTCTTTACGATGCGCGGTGGGCATGCGTCTGGCTATGTCGACACCGGTCGCGACTACCAGCGCACGCTTGCGGACTTCGTCAAACTACACATAAGCGACCAAGCTGACACTGCGTCACACTAACTTCAATGTCGCGCTCAAAGCGCCACACGAGCGCCGCAGTGGCCCCAAACTAGAGACTGCATCAATGCAAACAGAGTCGGCCTTGGATCGCGCCATAGGCGTATTTGATCACGCTCTGCGCGCCAGCACTGGCGTGCTCGCTAGTGCTGGTCGAGAAAACCCAGCCGCATCGAGGCCGCATATCGACATGAACGACGACGATCGCGCACAAGCGATTCGCCTGATGCGGGTAAATCATGCTGGTGAAGTCGCAGCGCAAGCCCTGTATGCCGGTCAAGCGCTCGGTGCTACACAACCCGAGCTGCGCGACACCCTCAAGACCGCCGCCCAGGAAGAAGCAGATCATCTCAGTTGGTGCGTACAACGACTGGCCGAACTCGGCGGGGAAACTAGCAAACTCGGCCCCGTGTGGTTCGCTGGCTCATTCGCCCTAGGCGCAGCCGCTGGACGCGCGGGTGACGCTTGGAGTCTCGGTTTCGTAGCCGAAACAGAGCGCCAAGTAAGCGACCACCTGACCTCACACTTGCAGCAATTGCCAGCGCAAGACCATCGTAGCCGCGCGATTCTGACGCAGATGCGCGAAGACGAACAAGGCCATGCCAGCCAAGCTCAAGCACTTGGCGCTAGACCGTTACCACCAGCGCTACGCGCTGTGATGCGACTCACGGCGAAAATAATGACCACCGGCGCGCGCTGGATTTAAGCATGGACACACAAGCCCGTGACAATCTGCGCCAACTTCTACATGACTGTCGCTGGGCAGCGTTGGCAACAAATAATGCGCACGACAGCGCCGAAATTGCGCAAATCGCGTTTGCGCTGAGCTTCGAGCCACTATCGTTGTTGTTCCATCTCAGCACGCTCGCCAAGCACACGCGCAATTTGCTCGAACGACCACAATGCGCGCTGAGCATATTTGAAGCAGACGATGGCAGGGCTGACCCGCAAACCCTCGCTCGGGTCAGTCTTAGCGGCTCGGTCGCTAACATCAGCCGAGATGCGCTAGACTATGCGCACAGTAAAAGCATCTACTTGGCGCGCTTGCCGATGGCTGAACCCAGATTCGACTTCGGTGACTTCCATTTGTTTCGCATGAGCATTGCTGCGGGGCAATATGTAGGCGGCTTTGCGCGCGCTTTTCGGGTCAATTCCGAAGACTTGGCGACGCTGTAGTACTGTGTTCAGTTGTTAGCGTTGACCTCAGCGTCATCCACGTATAACATTTCCGCTCTTTGGTGAAGTCTTTTGGAGTGCGATTGCGCACATGAAAACCTATAGCGCTAAGGCAGAAACTGTCGAACGACAGTGGTTCGTCGTGGATGCGCAGGGCAAAGCGCTCGGTCGTCTCGCGTCCGAAATTGCGAGCCGTCTGCGCGGAAAACATAAACCGGTATACACCCCGCACGTTGACACAGGTGATTACATCATCGTTGTTAACGCTGAAAAGGTACGCGTTACCGGTCGTAAAGAAACCGACAAAATGTACTATCGTCACTCTGGTTACCCAGGTGGCCTGAAGTCCATTTCTCTGGACAAACTACGCGCAAGTGCGCCGCATCGGATCATCGAATCAGCAGTCCGTGGCATGTTGCCAAAAGGCCCGCTCGGTCGAGATATGTTCCGCAAGCTGCGTGTATACGCTGGTTCAGAACACGGTCATGCTGCACAGCAGCCGCAAGCCCTCGATCTATAAACGAATAAACATTGTCGACAAGGTGCCGCGATCTCGATACTTAAGGTCACGGAATCGAACCCCGACAAAGCTCAACAGCAGACAAATCAATGCCTGAAACGAATTACGGCACCGGCCGCCGAAAAACCTCAACCGCACGCGTATTCTTACGTCGCGGTACCGGAAACATCGTGGTAAATGGCCGCACACTTGACGAGTATTTTGCTCGTGAAACTGCACGCATGGTCGTACGTCAGCCACTGGAAACCGTACAGATGTTAGACCAAGTCGACTTGATGGTTACCGTCAAGGGCGGCGGCGGCACCGGTCAAGCTGGCGCCATTCGCCACGGCATCGCGCGTGCGCTGATGGAGTATGACGAAAGTTATCGCCCCGCATTGCGCAAAGCCGGCTTTGTTACTCGCGATGCACGAGAAGTCGAGCGCAAGAAAATTGGCTTGCACAAAGCACGCAAGCGTCCTCAATACTCGAAGCGCTAAGTTATTGGCGTACCTGCGCGGCCCGAGCGGTCGTCGCAGGTAGTCTGCAGAGTCGCACGACGACGTGCAGATGGCCCCTATATAGCGATATCCATAGCTTAAGGCTTGTGCTGAAGTCATTGGGGGATCGTCTAATGGTAGGACAGCGGACTCTGACTCCGCCAGTCGAGGTTCGAATCCTCGTCCCCCAGCCAATTCTCCAATCGAGGTGGTGTGTCCGCCCCCTCGCCTATTGGTGGATGGATCTGGCGGTTGTTTCAGCCTGAAATCTACACCGCTGACAATCAAACCAGAAAAGTCGGAGTCGTGCGACGGGGTTTTTTTCGCACCACTGGCACTCAACAAACCCTGACACTCGCGCCCATAGGTCAACTGCAATCGACCGCAGTTAGCAACTCGCGCATTCCCCCAAAACAGCTTGCCATTGCATTCGAACCAAGCGCTGTTGAGCCGTGTCGGTAAAACCAATCGTTGCTGAGTCGTGTTGGCAAAATGTAATGAACCGTGCTGACCGCCACCGTCTTGGCATTATTGCGCTAAACGAATCCCGCCTTGCGCCCCAAGCGCACACATTTTTAGCGAATATTAGCCCGTGGTGCACCACGCGAATAGCCTCAAGATGACCGCGGCGAGCTAGCGCACTGCGAACATGCGGGCGCTCAATTGCTGTCGCGTCATTCGCATCGGTGATTACCACAAAGCTGCATCCTCGCCACTGGCGCGACTCGTGTCCTCGCCCAGCTCAAAATCGCAGCGATGGCGAATAGCCTTGCGCATGATGGTTTGCGCCCAAGTCGCCCAAGCCACCAGTGTTGCTGCGGTTCGGCTTCGGCTACTCGTTCGCTTCGCACGGGCTAACGCCGCGCTGGCTGTTGCGCATCCGCCACGTGCAGTGTTGATAACAAAACACCCCTGACGCATCGCGTTGATGCTTGCGCACTGGTAATTAGATTTTCTGTTTGCGTTTTCAGTCGATCAAGACCGCTTGATCATTGTCATCAATCTGCTCAAATCCCACGTCACTGCGAGCGCGCAACAGATCAACGCCTGCGTCATGAATCTTTTGAATCACCAAAACACGTTTCACGCTGTACTCGATAATATTGTTACGACCCGACTAACGATTGCCATATCCACACATGGGAAGCGATAAGTGCAATATTTCAATCACTCACCAAACGAATCGAACGTTGCCTGTGGCACAGGCTCCGACAATACATCTGGATGCTCTTGCGCAACACTCAGCATGATATCCATTGCAAGCTTTGGATCGTCCCCATAAGCGATGCCGACGTTGACCATAAGTCGAGTAGCGTGGTCAGAAAGAGTCCAGTTCAAGACCTCACCGGTAATGAATACCTTGTTCGGCATGATCAGCTCTTTGTTGTCAAAATCAAGCAGCGTCGTCGCCCGGATCTGCATGCGCAAAACGGTACCGGTCGAGCCATTGACAGTAACTACATCGCCTATCCGAATTGGGCGTTCGAACAGCAAGATGATGCCTGAGACAAAGTTCGCGACAATTTCTTGCAGGCCAAACCCCAAGCCAACACTCAGCGCCGCTACCAGCCATTGCAAGCGCGACCATTCCATCCCCAACAATCCAAACACCGAGGTAATGCCAATACCGGCGAACACATAACGAACCAGCGTGGTAAATGCGTATTTGGCGCCGGCATCGAGCTCGAGTCGATTAAGCACTACTAATTCCATCGCGCCGGGAATATTTTTTGCCCCTACCCAAGCTAGTGCCGCCATTAACAATGACATGGCCAAGTCAACCAAGGTCACTGCTACTTTGGCATCAACGCCGTCGCGTTCACCAAGCGTCGTCCACAGCACCACCTCGTTCAGGCCGTTGAGCGCGGGCAATACGTCGGCCCACGTGATCCACAAACCGATCAGCGCGGCGGTGCCAATCGCAGAACGCACCAAGCTGCTGCTTGTTCTTGCAAATCTTCAACATTTACCTCTGGCTCGCCGACCTCGACATCCGCGAATTCCAATACGGATTCTTCAGGTTCGCCCGCGCGCTCGGCCAAGGCGTGGCGTGCGCGACGCTCAGCCAGGCGCTCCTCAACTGCTTGTTGGTAGGCCATGCGCCGCCGTGCGATATAGAGCCATCGCATCAAGGTTTCACCACCGACGGCAAGCAATACGATCAACCAGCCGGTGGCCTGAAGGCGAGTCTGCAATTGCAACGCTGAGTAGTGATACCCAGACGCTGACAACACGGCTAACGCTAATGGCGCCATAACGGCAACTGGCACCCACAGGTATTGCGATCGAACAAATAGATTGCGGGGCTGCGTTTTGTGAGGGCACGCATGACAATGCCGCCTGGACGCAGCACAAAGAACGCGAGCGTTGCTAGCACAAACATTGCCAGGATAAATGCAACACGCCCGAGCGATGCCCTAATTGTTTCAGTATCAACCGCATCTGCGGTCCATTGGCAAAAACCAAGAATAACAAGCGATGGCACTGACTAACGCAGGTGGCGCGAGATGACCCAGCGCACGCGCGCTTGCCAACGAAACTGCACGGCGCCGATGCCGTGGTCACGCATCAACTGCACAATCAGCCGATAACCAAATAGCAGATACGCAACCGCGTACAGGCCTGCACTAAGCGCGTGTGCAAACGGTGTTGCACCGGGCTCTTGACGAAGCTGCCAGCCAAGCACGAGTAGCGCGCATGGCAGTATCGCGGCGGCAATGACTACAGCCACTAAGGACTTCACGGTGCGCAAGAAGTTATCAGTGCGAACCTTGGTCGTAGCAGCGCTTTCTGCATCCACTAAGCGCAACAAGCGCGGGTGTAAACCAAACATCAAGACAAAGAACATCAGCACCGCAAGCCAACGCAGCTTATCTGTACGAACGTCCTGCACCACACGCCCAACGGTCGATGCGAGTTGGGACATCGGCCTTTTCGATAACGAGCTGGCTTATCCGCTCGCGGATCCTGTCCGTATTTTCCGCATCACCTACAGCACCACTCAAGATCTCCTGCAAGCGACGATTTTCGGGGCTTGCAGCGTCTTTCCCTGCGGCCACCTGTCGCAAGCGCGCGCGCAAACCCTCGAGTGTGGCGCGATGCGTGCTGGTTGCGGCGGACGCCAGTCCGCGCGCGTCCAGCTCGTCAGCAGATTGCACCATAGCAATTGGCCCACACGCGCTGCTGAGCATCAGCGCGAACAAAAAAGCCTGCATGCTGAGTTTTAGCATCGTGCGTTTGCGCGCGCACGGATGTCTGCCCCCGAGCTACCTACTAGCTGCGTGTACAACTCAGGATCAGTGTCACCTTCTGTCCCAAATACAAGCACCCGCGCCCGATCGCCAAGCCCAAGTGCATTGGTGAGTTGCGGGTTCGCATGGGCACGCTGTAGAGCGGCGACTACGCATGCCGCCGACTCCCCCGCTACGATCGCAGCATCGTTGCCAGCCGGATACGCCAGCGTGCGCATTGCCGCCACCGCCATGTCGTCGTCAACCACTAAGAAATCAGCCGCGCCGACGCTCAGCACCTGCCAAGCAATTTTTGACGGCTCGCCACACGAAAGACCCGCCATCACGGTTTCGATGTCGCCGTCCAAAGCGCTACGTTCACCCGCAGCAGCACTTTCCATTAAACACGCGGCATTGCTCGGCTCAGTGACAATCAGACGCGGTCGCTGGGCACCGTAATGCCACCACAATGCCGCGCACACTGCGGCCGCTACACCGCCAACGCCACCCGGCACTATCACATGTGTTGGCGGCGCCGGCAGTTGCGAAATCGCTTCAACGCACATCAAGCAATACCCATGCATTACGTCTTTCGGGATCTCGGTATACCCCTCCCAGGAGGTATCCGATACAACCGTCCAGCCGTTCGCATCCGCGTCGGTCGCAGCGCGGCGCACGGTATCGTCATAGTTACCCGAATGGGTAATAACTTGCGCACCATATGCAGCCACCGCGTCGATACGCCCTTGGCTGACAGTTTGATGGACGTAAATGACGCACTCGCAGCCGAATAGTTGCGCGCCCCAAGCAACGGAGCGGCCGTGATTACCGTCGGTGGCGCAAGTCACCGTGAAACGCGCCGCCACGTCGCGGTGGCGCCCAGCTATTAGGGCGCTCGAATCCACCACCTCGCCAGTCTCGAGCTGAATAAATCGAGCAAGGGCGCGGGCAACCGCATACGCCCCGCCAAGCGCCTTAAAACTACCTAAACCAAAGCGCCCACCTTCGTCTTTGTAGTACAGCTCGCTCAAACCCACGGCTTGCGCAAGTGCGGGCAACGCAACTAACGGTGTGCGCGCGTGGTTCGGCCACGCGCAGATTTCGCCTGCCGCGCGCGTCGCGCCTTCCTCCGATAGCGCGGCATTGAGAACACTCGGGTACTCAGCGCCGCTCAAATTGGCTTCGTTGTATACATGAATCGCCTGTTTCGGTAGACGTTGCTGGATAACTCGCATTTAAATTTCTCCATGACCAGCGGCTTCGCGACGCATCTCGACAACGCATCTTGCCCAAGCATAATAACGATATGCACAAGCACTCGGGGGCTCTGTTAAACTATGCGGCATATGAGTGCCGTATTGGGGCCTCACGATTAGGTACCTTGTTCGCGGTTTGACGTTACAAGCGGAACCCGTGGGCCACTCAACTTTGGAGTTCCGCATGCGTAAATACCTTGATATCGATCTCGGCTCCCGGAGCGTGACTGAAAAAGAAATGTCCGGCGACGAAGTCGTCAATGCTGGACGCTATTTCATTGCGAAGACATTAGTCGAATGTGGTGCAGCAACAGTAGACCCCTTGTCTGGGGATAATCCGCTAATCTTCTCTGCGGGACCATTCGCCGGGACCAATTTCTCTAACGCCAATCGCACCAGCGTGGGCTGCAAGAGCCCGCTGACTGGCGGCATAAAAGAAGCCAACGCGGGCGGCACTTTTGGCGTAGCGCTTGGCCAATTACACATCGGGGGCCTGACCCTGCATGGCGCGGCGCAAGAGTGGACGCTCATCTACCTGAAAAAGGACGGCAGCGTTTCGTTCGAATCGGCCGGCGAATACCTGGGCATGGGCAACTTTGACCTGGCCGCCAAACTGCATGAGAAATACGGCAAGAAAGTCAGCCTGGCCATTTGCGGACCGGTCGGCGAATACCAAGGGCTACTGGCCGGCATCTCCATAAGTGACTCCGACCGACGCCCTACTCGGCTCGCAGCGCGCGGCGGTGTCGGTGCAGTTATGGGCGCCAAAAAAGTTAAAGTTATCGTCGCCGATCTGCACAAAATGCCGCAGCTCAACGACCGCAAAAAAGTCTTGCAGACAGTGCGTGAATACGGCCGTTTGCTTGGCGAAGAGGATGCGATTAAGGCGTACACCGATGTTGGTACGGCGGCGATGGCGGATTTCACCAATCACATTGGCGGTTTGCCGGTGCGCAACTTTAGTTCCGGCCAACAAGTCGGCGCGGAAGAGCGCTTCAAAATGGGCGGCGATTACATTCGCGAGCTAACGTTACAGCGCGGCGGCGAACCATCCCATGCATGTATGCCCGGTTGCTTGATTCAATGCAGTAACGTCTATGTCGATGAAGACGGCAAGGAACTGGCGTCGCCGGTCGAATACGAAACCATCGGCTTGTTGGGCACCAACTGCGGCTTGGCTGATCCGGATGATTTGGCGCGGCTCAATTGGGTCGCAAACGACTTAGGCGTGGACACCATCGAAACCGGTGCCATGATCGGCGTGTTAATGGACGTCGGCATTGGCGAATTTGGTGACGTCGACTTCATGTTCAAGGTGCTCGAAGAGGTGCGCAATGGCACCGAGCAAGGGCGAATTTATGCGCAAGGCACCGCACGCGCTGGCGCGCACTTCAAGGCCAAACGCATACCGGTGGTGAAGCAACAAGCCATCAGCGCGTACGACCCACGAGTCATTGAAGTTACTGGCATCACCATGATGATGACGGCACAAGGCGCTGACCACACGGCTGGTAACGTGCCGCGTATGGTCACGACCGGTAAAGATACGGACGAACTGGTCGATGCAAGCATGGATATGCAAGTCGTCACCGCAGCGGCAGATTCACTTGGCTTTTGCGTGTTTGGCCGCACCGTAACCAATGTCAATCTCGGCATGATATCGGGCGCAATTAATCACGCGCTGGGCACTAATCTGGATGCCACTTTCTTCGAAAAGCTAGGGCGCGAAACGCTCTTACTCGAAGACGAGTTCAATCGCCAAGCCGGCTTCACTGTTGCCGATGACGAACTGCCTGATTTCTTCTACGAAGAATCACTGCCGCCGTCAGACAAGGCAGCGCGATTCCATAGCGAAGCCGTGCGCAAGAGTGTCGAGCGCTGGTGGGCTGACGGTCCGATCGCTTCTTAAACGCCAACCAACGTCATCCGGGACCGTAGCACCGCGGTCCGGGATGACAAACGCAGCAGAGCGAACTCTAGTCGAATCGCCTTGAACTGCGACCTTCACCCCTCAAAAATCATAACTCGCACCCGCATGGCGCGCGCCGTCAAGCCTAGTTCACAAGCCTAGCGCACGACTCATACGGCGCGGATCTGCGCCACCATGAATTTCGCCACTGGCCTCATCTTTGCGCACCGCACACACACCCGCGACCGCGTGAGTCCAATCCGCCAAATGTTCCGTTTTGTGGCCACGCTCGCGCAATGCCTCCACCGTTTCTACGCTCACGCGTCCCTCGATGGTAACGCGCCCGGGAGAGCATGCGTGTGGCGCAAAACTGTCGGGATGACTGTGCGTGATTAATCGAGGCGCTTCGATTGCGTCTTGCAAAGGCATACCAAACTCGAGATGGCTCAGCAGCACTTGTACATTAGCTTGCACTTGTTGATCCCCACCCGGAGTGCCAAATGGCATCAACCATTTGCCCGGTACCCGCGCCAGACAGGGGTTGGGCGTCAGACGCGGGCGCTTGCCCGGCGCCAAGCACGCCGGGTGTCCACGCACCGCCCAGGATTGTTGACCACGTGAAGAAATCGCGAGCCCGGTGCCCGGTACCACTGGCGTATCCCAACTGGTGTCAGATGGAGTCGAAGAAAAGGCGTTACCGTGGCGGTCGATAATTGTCACAATCGATGTGTCCGCGGGCAAGCGCGGTGCTTCCGAGCGGACAATTTCCGGTGCTAGATAGGGTTCAACGCCATCGATGTGACCAGGCATCGGCATACCAGGGCTGGCACAATCAGGCCTAATCAAAGCCGCACGTTCAGCCGCGAATGTGTCGCTCATCAAGGTACCCAGCGGCACATCGACAAAATCTGGATCGCCAAGATACGCCTCGCGATCAGCCAGGGTTAGCTTCATAGCTTCAGCAATGGCGTGAAAGTACGCGTCGCTGCCGTAGCCTAATTGGCGCAGGTCGAGCTGTTTTAGAATTGCCAATGCCTCGTGCATCATTGGCCCTTGCGACCATGCACCGCAGCTGTGCAACTCAACGTCTTCGCCGTTGAAGCGGAATGTGCGCACGGCGCTTGGTAGCAAGCGTGGTTGATAGTCACGCAGATCAGCGGCACTTAGCAAACCATCCAATTCGCGATGCTGACGCAAGATTGCGCTGGCGATATCACCTTCGTAAAAGGCGTAGCGCACGGCGCGCAATCCGGCCTCGCGATCACCTGCGCCAAGATCCTCATCAATGAGGAACTGTAGCGTTTGTCCCAAATCTGATTGCACCAATTTGGACCCAACAGCCGGTGGCTCACCGCCTGGCAGCCAAATATCGACGTTGTCGGGAAAATGACGATAGTCATCAGCGTACTGGGTGACGTAGTCGACCATCACATGATGACGGGCAAAACCATTGCGCGCGTAACCTGCCGCACGTTTGGCAACATCGGCGAATCGCATTGTGCCCCATCGCTGTAGCGCCGCGACGCAAGCGCCCGGTGCAGCAGGTACGACGCTGCGACGCACGCCGAGTGGAATTTGACCTTTATGACGGGCAATAAAATCGTCAACATCTAGCGCCGCTGGCCAGCCCCCGAGACCGTCCAATGTGACCGTCTGGTCGCGGGCGGCGTCGTACACCATCATTGGCGCAACGCCAGCAATGCTCACTTGGTCGCTGTACAGAACGCCCAAACTCAGGATCGCGGCGATCCCAGCATCTACGGCATTGCCGCCGCCCTCGAGGATCTCCAGCGCCGCTAATGAAGCTAACTCGTGCCCAGACGCGACAACATGTTGATAACCGACGGTTGCAGGTACTACGGACATGACGGAAGCTTCCCTATTATACGTTCAGCGAATGCCGAGACCTTAGCAGGTACACCCCTATGACCAACATACCCAACATTACCAGCCCCACCGCGTTTGCCGATGTCCCAGCGCGCACAGCGACCGAAATAACCCAAGCCATTGCGGCTGGCAAACTGACAGCCAGCGCCGCAGTTGCAGAAGTCCTCAGAGTGGTTGCTCAAGTGGAGCCATCAGTACACGCGTGGATCCATTTGGCCGCGGACAATGCGCTCGCGCATGCGCGAGCGCTAGACCAAGCAAATGACGAGCACGGTGTACTCAATGGCGTGCCGCTTGGCTTTAAAGACAACATCGACACATTCGACATGCCGACGGCCTACGGCAGCTCAATCTATACAGGCAAGACGCCATCGCGCGACGCGGCTAGCGTAGCGCTGATGCGCATCGCTGGTGGCATCGCGCTAGGCAAGACCGTGAGTACCGAATTTGCCCACCGGCATCCCGGGGCAACTGCCAACCCGTGGAATCCAGCGCACACGCCAGGTGGCTCATCAAGTGGTTCAGCGGCAGCTGTAGGCGCTGGCATGGTGCCGATAGCATTGGGCACACAAACCACCGGTTCCGTCATACGGCCGGCCGCATACTGCGGCGTGCTCGGCTACAAACCCACATATGCAGACATCAACGTTGCTGGCGTATTGCCGAACACGCCGAGTTTTGACACCGTTGGCGTCATGGCGCGCTGCGTTGATGATCTGCTGTTAGCACGTCGTGCACTGCTCGATTCAAGCATCGAATCGCTACCCGCGCCGCAAGCGAACCAACTGCGAATTGGTATCTGTAGAACACCGTTTTGGGACGCGGCCAGCGCTGACATGCAAGCACTGGTGATGGACGCAGCCACCGCACTGGAGCACGCTGGGGCGAAGGTGTTCGATTTCGATGAGGCTGGTGCATTCGTCGATTTAGAATCGGCAAACTTAGCGGTGAGCGGCTACGAATTCGCGCGCACATTAGCGCATGAGCGCTTGCACGCGTATGACCAACTAAGCCCCATTTTGCGTGACGGGCGCATGGCAGACGGATTGCGCGACAAATACGCAGACTACGTCAGCGCTCAGCGTACGCTTGCGCAAGCGCGCATGCGCCTGGATAGCGCGTTCGCTAATGTTGATTTTATACTAACCCCGGCCGCCCCGGGTGCCGCACCGGCAGGACTGGACTTTACCGGTAGCGCCACTTTCAACATGCCATGGACGAGCCTGCACACGCCTGCGGTCACATTGCCTGTGCGTCGGGATAGCGCTGGTTTGCCCTTGGGGCTACAAATTGCGGGAGCGCGCTACGCCGATGCGCAATTACTCAGCGCTGCGCGCACCGTAATGGCGACGATGCGCAGCTAGGCCGCGCAAAGTACCACCAGCACATATCGCCGCAAGCCATAGATTGCTGAAGTTCTATGCTTGCGGCAATGCAGGTACAACGTTCAGAACCTGAGTTAACAGCGATAGTCGGCGCCTTGGCGTTCCAACATACGTGTAAGCGACTCCCACTCCATCTGACCTAAGTCGTCAGCGGCCAAGCGCGTTTCGTAATGGTCCACCGACATTTTTTCTATGTCGGCCGGAGCCATATGCAGCGGCTCGTTCATTGACTGTGCGGTCGACTGAATCTGACAGGACATCTCTAGGTAGTACATGCGAAAGAATGCTGACTGCACGGTATGACCCATCGCCAACAAGCCATGATTACGCATAACCACGCAATTGCTTTGCGAACACGCTTTGCCCATTGCATCGCGTTCTTCCACGGAACCAGGACCACTGTACTCAAAGTGCGAAACGTCTTTCCAGATGACCATCGCATGCTGCGAAATGGGTAAAAAACCACGTTCAGTTGCAGCCACAGCAACGCCGGCACGGGTATGCGTGTGCATCACGCAGTTAACATCCGGGCGCGCCAAGTAAGCACCGCTGTGAATGTTAAATCCGGCCAGATTAAAACGACCCTGATCGCCAATCACGTTACCGTCCATGTCCATTTTCACGAGGCTGGATGCCGTCACTTCATCAAACATGTCGCCATAGCGGTTCAGCAAGAAGGTATTTGGCTCACCGGGAATGCGTGCGGACAGATGGGTGTAAATCATGTCCGTCATCTTGTAGTAGTGAAGCATTCGATACAGCGCCGCTAAGTCGCAGCGGGTATCCCATTCAGCATCGGACATTTCGCTTGAGCGGGGTAAAGAAGTCACGGACATTTGTTGTTTCTCCAAACTGATGCGTGCACGCAAGATGCGAATGCCTCTAACATACGTCATCGCAGAGTTTCGAAACGAGTTATGCCTAGATGAGTTCCCTATCGCACCTCAAAGTCCTGGATCTGACCACGCACCTCTCCGGGCCCTATTGCGCAATGATACTGGCTGACCACGGCGCCGACGTGGTTAAAGTGGAGCGCCCAGATGGCGGTGACGACATGCGCAAAACGCCGCCATTCATTAGCGGCGAAAGCGCGCCTTTTATGATCTGGAATCGCAACAAGCGATCGGTCGCGCTGAATCTAAAGGACCCCGACGACCTGGCGCGGCTGAAGCAACTGGTCGCAGTTGCAGACGTGATGATTGAAAACTATAAGCCTGGCACAGCGGCGCGCTTGGGTATTGGTTATGAGGCCATGGCGGCGATCAACCCGCGCTTGATCTACTGTTCAATATCAGGATTTGGCCAAACTGGACCGTATGCGGCGCGCGGCGGATTCGACTTGATCGCCTGCGCAATGTCAGGGCTGATGAGCGTTAACGGTCCACCTGACGGCCCGCCGTATAGAATTCCAGTACCTGTAACCGATGTGTCAGCCGGGATGCACGGTGCTATCGGTGTTTTAACAGCGCTGGCCGCACGCGGGCAAACCGGCCGCGGCCAGCATGTCGATACATCGCTATTCGAAGCTGGCTTGTCGCTCGGTGGATATGAAGCGGCAAATGTATTTGCTACCGGCGAGGTGCCACAGCGGCTCGGGCAAGGCCATCGCGGCAGTGCGCCGTATCAGATGTTCCCAACCGAAGATAACTACATCACCGTGGGTTGTGCCAATGATCGTTTTTGGACACAGGCGTGTGAAATTCTCGGCTGTGAGCAACTGGTGAGCGACCCACGTTTCATCGTGAAAGCTGATCGCGTGAGCAACGTCGACGCACTCGTTGCCGAAATGTCACCCTATTTCAAAAGCAATACCACGGCGTATTGGTTCGAACGCTTCGATGCTGCAGGCATACCTGCGGGGCCCGTCATGAACCACGTCGAGGCTTTGTCCGACCCACAAGCGCTAGCGCGCGGGATGGTCGCAGAGGTCGAGCACTCAAGCGCCGGTGCGACGCGTACATTGGGTGTTACGGTCAAGCTATCGGACACGCCGGGGGCAGTGCGTAGCGCCGCTCCAGAACTCAATCAACACGCGCACGCGGTATTTGCGGACTGGCTGAATTGAGTGCTGATAGACCAACTCAGGCAAGGCCAACTCCGGTAAGGAATGTACACACATGAAAATTGTGAGCTTGGTGGGGATGTCAGCTGATGATGTACAGCGCATTACACAACTAGACCCTAGCATTGAGTTAGTCGACGCCGCGGGATGGTTCGACGGCGAATTCGCACAGACATGGCCAGCGGCTACCGTTTCACGCTACGTTGCTGGCAAAGGACGTTCGGATCGAGCCGGGCGCGATGCGCTACTGGCAGACGCTGAGGTGGTGATATGTGGGTTCCCGTTTCCGCTGGATCTCTATTCGCGCGCGCCGCGTATGCGCTGGATGCATCAGCGTCCTGCGGGTGCCAGCAACCTGCTCAACGCCGACATCTGGGGCCAGAATGTTTGCGTGACGACCTCGCGCGGACATGGCGAAGTGCTGGCTATCGCCGAATATGCGATAAGCGGCTTCACCTATTTTGCCAAAGGTTTCGACCAAGCCGTAAGCGATCGCAGCGCCGTAGCCTTCTCGCATGGCAAATACCAGATCACCGGATTGCGCGATAAAACCTTGTGCGTGATCGGGGTCGGCGGTATTGGCCGTGAAGTTGGCCGCTTAGGTGCTGCGCTCGGAATGCGCGTTATCGGCACGCGCAGAAATACTGCGCGAGACGCAGCAGATTCAGCCTTTGAGACCATTGCAGCGCCAGATGCGCTGCATCAGCAGCTCGCCGAGGCGGACTTTGTAGCGGTGTGTTGCCATTGGACACCGGAGACTGAAAACTTACTGGATGACGCGGCGTTTGGCGCAATGCGCCCCGGCGCAGTGCTGGCTAATGTAGCGCGCGGTGAAATCATCGACGAAGCAGCGTTACTACGTGCACTAGACAACCAAACTCTCAGAGGAGCGGCCTTGGATGTGTACGTCGGCGAGTTCGAAGGCCCGCCCCCGGCGCAGTTGTGGAATCATCCTCGCGTACTGGTAACGCCACATACATCAAACAAAACCGATACCAGCCGGCGCCGCGACATGGCGCTGTTCATAGGTAATTTAGCCCTCTATCTGAAAGGCGAAGCACTGCAATACCAAATCGACTGGGCGCGAGGCTACTGATGAGAGCGCGCGCGACTCGCCAGCAGCAAATGGCCCATCGCGAGAATACCGATCGATAATCCCAGGGCCTCACGCGCGCGCTCCACGTACGGGCGATCGGGTGACATGCCCGTGAACAAATCGCTCGCGGGATGATGCAAAAACAGCTCAAACACGCTTGGCCACAGTGACGCAGACCATGCTGTCGCGACCAACAAGGCGGTGGCAACCAAGACCCGTTGCACCCGCCAAGCGGCGGCCAACCACGCGACAACGCCAAGGCTTGCGTACATCGCCACCCATCGCCAAGGGTCTGGGTCATTCACTTGCATCGCCGCACTCCAGCACAACATCGTGCCGAAAAGTGCCGCTGTAATACGATGCAGTATCGAAATCTGAGTCCAAATCCACATTTTTATCATCTCAACCCGGGCATAATAGTCTGTTATCCGTACGCTGCATGTAACTATGCAGCAACTTGTGTGCCGCGCCACATATCAAATTTCGATGTCTTGCGCGCCAATACCACCGTAGTTTTCTTAGCAAGACTATAATGTGCGCAAATGGAAGTCAGCGGCTACACAATAAGAAGGACAATCGGCAAGGGCGGCATGGGGACGGTGTATCTCGCCACCCAAGAATCGCTCAGGCGTGATGTTGTCTTAAAAACGCTGGGCACAGCCGAGGCGGAGTCCACTGAGTTCGCCGAGCGCTTCCTGAACGAAGGGCGAATCGTCGCATCGATTGGCCATCCACACATCATCACCATTTTCGACATCGGCCGCACCGAAGATATTCTCTACATCGCGATGGAGTATGTCGATGGCGGTGACCTCAAGTCTCGACTCAATGGTCCGTTTCCACCGCACGTATGTCTCGAGTTAATGGTGCGCATCGGTAGTGCGCTTGAACACGCGCATGAGCACGGCATCATTCACCGCGATGTGAAACCAGCCAATATATTATTCCGCCGCGACGGCACGCCGCTGCTTAGTGACTTCGGCATAGCCAAGTCGATTCGCCTGGATTCCGAGCTCACCTCTACCGGCACGATCCTCGGCAGCCCGTTTTACATGAGTCCGGAGCAGTCCGAAGGGCGCAAGGTGGACGAACGCACGGACATCTATAGTCTCGGTATCATCTTCTACGAAATGCTGACCGGTGAGCGGCCCTACGAAGCGGAGTCAGCGATCAAGATCATCATGCAGCATCTGCAGGCGCCGCTGCCAATTCTGCCGTCAGATCTGAAGCGCTTTCAACCGCTACTCGATAAAATGATGTACAAAGACCGCGAAAAGCGTATCCAAAGCGCAACCGTGCTGGTCGCTGAAGTGGAGAAACTACAAGCCGCCGAAGCAATTTTGCTCGAACAAGAGGCACACGACGGCGCGCAACCAGCGACTAAGGCAATAAAGACACCAGCGCGACGCTCCGCAATGCGCCCAGTGTGGATGACTTTGGCCGGTGCAGCACTGTTTGCAATGGGCTTTTTGAGCTTTTGGCTCTATGCACAAACATTAACCAACTCGACAGTAGTGTTAGCCCCGCCGATCACGTCCACCATAGGCGACATCACGCCAACGTCTCGGCCCGCGCCCAGCGGCGCGGATGGTTCGGCTGAAGGGCGCCCTGACAGTAACTCCCCACCTGTGCAGGACGTCATTCGTGCGCTCGTATGGCTCGCGCGCAACGCTCTGCGAGCGGACCGGTTGACATCACCGCCAGCGGATAATGCGTACTACTATTACAGTCGCTTAATCGCGCTAGCGCCTGACAATGAACGCGCCCATAAGGGCTTCGGTGAAATTGCCGAGCGCTATGTGGTGCTCGCTGAGCAGGAATACACGCGCGGGAATTTTCACCAGTCGCGGGTCTATATTGCTCTCGGGCGCCAAGTTGCACCTAGCCATCGCGGTCTGGCGGCGCTAGAGACCTTTATCGACTCGAAGCAACAGGGTTTTTGGGTCGGCTTGATTGCCTTGTTTAAGAGCTAAAACACTTTGTCAGTAAAGTGCCAAGCGCGGTCGCACCCATAGCCCGACCGAGGGCCCGACCGAGGGCACTTCGCAACAAGATTGCGGCGCACGTTTTAGTCTCGCCACCACGATGCCGCCCCAACCAGTCGCTTAGCGCAGTTTGTCGAATGCCGAAATAATCGCCTTTAAGCGTGCAATTCCGTCGGCATTAAGCGCGTCAGGCAAAGCCTCCGCTTGCGCCGGGGCAGCTTGCTGCTTGGTCTTCACTGTCGGCAAACTCTGAGCTTCTAGTTGCCGTGCTTGGGCCGCCGCGCGCGCTGTAACTCGCAACTGACGATCTTCAGCCTCTTTGAGGCGCCGCAAGTCAGCTGCCGCACGACTTTCATCGAGATGATCGAATGCCGCCTTACGCAGCGACAGACGCCGTAAAATAGACACATCAATAGCCGTATCGTCGACCAAGAATCCACGGTCGAACACCATCACCCGCGGTCCATCACGGCCACTGCGATACCACGAAGGCGGCTCTCCAGACATCTGCAATCGCCCAGAGGCATGATTAAGCCATTGATACATCCGCGCCTCGGCCGCTTGATTCAATAGCAAGCACGCGCCTAGCAACATCAGCAATACGGATTTATTGAGTGTCAACAAACAACTAACCTTCAGTGCGACAAGCGTCGTTCGCCAATTATAGATCGTTGTGCGCATTGCGCGAACGACGCTCGCGTGCAGTGCTGGACACTGCCGTGAATATGACTACCAGCAGATGCCCGCGAAGGCGCAGCCCCCGGGCCTAAGCGAGCTCCTGCGACAAGAGCTCAACCATCGCACGCAGCGCCTTACCGCGATGACTTAACTGGTTCTTTTGCTCGAAGCTAAGCGCAGCCGCCGAACACAGGTCCCGCTCCGGCACGCCAAACACCGGATCGTAGCCAAATCCGGCATCCCCGCTCGGCCCATCTAGGACGACCCCGTGCCAGCGCCCATGTGTTATCAGAGGCGCTGGATCGTGCGCATGACGCATATATACAACACAGGTGTGAAATGTCGCATAACGGTCGCGATCAACAGTTACGGCAAGATCTTCGAGCAACTTTTCCAAGTTTTGCGTATCCGTCGCTTCGGCCCCAGCATAGCGCGCCGAACGAACCCCGGGTTGACCCTTAAGTGCGGCCACGGCGATGCCGGAATCGTCCGCGATACTCGGCCAACCCGTGTGTTCGCACGCATGACGAGCCTTGATCAGCGCATTCTCGACGAAGGTCAGCGCCGGTTCCGGCGGACCTTCCAAAGCGAACGCGCTTAGATCGCGTAACTCGAAGTTCAATGGCGCCAGCAGGGCCTGCAACTCTACTAACTTGCCACGGTTCCCGCTCGCCAACACCGCCCGCGGCCGAGTACACGCTTCAGCCATCCTGATTGGCTCGCTGTACGTCCATGATCTCAGTGATGCCTATCTCCGCGAGTCCGAGCATCGCATCGAGTTCGCTGCGACGAAACGCATGTCCTTCCGCCGTACCTTGAACTTCGATAAAGCCACCAGCCTCATTCATGACAACGTTCATGTCGGTCTCAGCTTCGCTGTCTTCCGCATAGTCTAAATCGAGCACCGGCGAGCCTCTGTAAATGCCAACTGATACGGCTGCAACCTGGCCATGTATAGGATTGGTTTTCATGCGTCCCGCTTTAACCAGACCGTTAAAAGCATCGTTTAGCGCTACAAACGCACCAGAGATTGATGCGGTACGAGTGCCGCCATCTGCTTGCAGCACATCGCAATCGAGCGTGACCGCGCGCTCGCCCAATGCACCCAGATCGACCACCGCACGTAACGAACGTCCAATGAGGCGTTGAATTTCGAGCGTGCGTCCGCCCTGTTTGCCGCGGGCGGCCTCACGACCGTTACGGTCAGTGGTGGCACGCGGTAACATTCCATACTCTGCGGTAACCCAACCACGCCCTTTGCCACGTAACCACGGCGGCACTCGATCCTCGACGGTTGCTGTGCACAGTACGCGGGTGTTGCCGTAACTGACTAAAACTGAGCCTTCGGCGTGCATCGTGAATCCACGTTCAATCGTGACAACACGCATTTGCTCTGGGGAACGGCCACTCGGGCGCATGTAGAACTCCGAAATTAGAAAAGTAAACGTGCATGTTAGCGCGTCGAGGCACCTGCGTGGGGACTATGCACGTTACAATGCCCGCATAAATTGCGCGCCCTGGTCGTGTATTAATGTCGCCACCACGTAGGCGAATGTAGTCCCACCGCACGCCGCACCGTGAGCATGTTGGCAAGCACTTAAGGTCGACGCAGACATGTTCGCGTCACAACTAAAAAACATTTTGAGGTCAAACAGCACGATGATTCGAAGTATGACGGCGTACGCGCGCATTGCCAGCGAGACGCCGCTCGGCGTTGCAACCTGGGAATTGCGCACAGTCAACAATCGATATCTAGACCAAGCACTGCGCTTGCCGGAGGAGTTTCGCGCCCTGGATCCCGGCATTCGCGAGCGCGTTTCAGCACGCCTGGGCCGCGGCAAACTCGATTGCTCGCTCAAACTGCAGACCACTCAGGCAAGCGCCACTGCGGTTACGCTCAATTTGGATCTCGCCGCGCAAGTTGCACAAGCCTGTGCGCAAATTTCAACGCTAATGCCAAGCTCAGCAACATTATCGCCAATGGAGATTCTGCGCTGGCCAGGCGTAGTTGAGGCTCCGCCGGTAGATGTTGAGGGCGCCTCAGTGGCGCTATTCGCAGGCCTGGAAGCAGCATTAACCGAACTCGTAGCCACGCGCGAACGCGAAGGCGCGCGCTTAGGCGCACTCATTAGCCAGCGATGTGATGGCATTGAGCGCATCGTCGCTGAGGTCGCGCAAATCTTGCCTGCGATCATCGACAACACGCGCACGCGCATCCGCACTAAACTCACCGAGGTTAGCGCTGAGCTTGACTCCAATCGGGTCGAGCAAGAAATGGTGCTGTTCGCGCAAAAAGTTGACGTTGCAGAGGAACTCGATCGCCTCACAGCACACGTTCAGGAAGTTCGCGAAGTACTGTTGCGCGATGAGCCAACTGGGCGGCGCTTGGACTTTCTCATGCAAGAATTGAACCGCGAGGCCAACACCCTGGGCTCGAAATCGGTTGATACAACGATCACGCGCGCCTCGGTGGATCTCAAGGTACTGATCGAACAGATGCGCGAACAGGTACAGAACGTCGAATGAACGCAAAATTAGACGCCCAGGGCACCACCTTTATTGTCTCTGCACCGTCTGGCGCCGGTAAAACGACGCTAGTGCGCGAACTACTGTCGCGCACGGCTGTTCTAGAATTATCAGTGTCGTTAACGACCCGCGCGGCGCGCGCCGGAGAAGAAGACGGTGTGCACTACCATTTTGTCACGCGCGCCGCATTTGAAGACTCAATTGCACGTGGCGAAATGCTTGAACACGCCGATGTGTTTGGCAACCTCTACGGCACTTCGAAGCATTTTGTCGAGGAACGCCTCAACGCCGGCGTGGACGTGGTGTTGGAGATCGACTGGCAGGGCGCAAAGCTCGCACGCGAACGCCTTGCCCAGACTGTATCGATAATGATCTTGCCGCCGTCACTCGACGAGCTCGCAAACCGTTTGCGCTCGCGCGGTAAAGATAGCGCCGATGTCATCGCCCGACGATTGAGCGAAGCGCGCACGGAACTCAGTCATATGGACGAATTCGACTATTGGGTCATCAACGACAAGTTCGATGAAGCGTTGCGGGGCTTACGCAGCATCGTCGAATCCCAGCGTTTGCACCGTAGCCAGCAAAAAGCCCGTCACGCGGATCTAGTCGCAGGCTTGTTGCCGTAGCCAACAGCGATGTTGCCCAGTCCACACAAGCGCCAATTGATGCGCCTTTTCCGATCGCGTCGCTGTGCGATTGCTGCGCAACACGTTATACTGTTGTGTTTGCTCAATAGAGATTAAATCATGGCACGAATTACCGTCGAAGATTGCCTCGATAATGTAGACAACCGGTTTGAACTGGTGTTGCTGGCAACCAAGCGGGCGCGCCAAATTGCACGTGGCTCAGAGCCTTTAGTCGAAGAGCTTAACGACAAGTGTACCGTGATCGCGCTACGTGAAATTGCCGAAGGCCGAGTCACCTCAGCCAAGATGGCACAGCGCGAAGCCGACGAGCGCTCGCACGCGGAACTGTTAGATGGCATCGAAGGCGAGCTTGCCGATCCGATGGCCTAGCGCCGTTTGCGCCCGCAGTCGCTGAGACCATCACATGAGTGCAGTGGCTCCTACTGCGTTGCCCAACTTCCGAATTACCGATCTGTGTTCGGAGCTTGAGCAGTACCTTGAGCCTGAGCAGGTACGCGCAATCTACCGCGCGTTCATGTTCGGTGCTGAGGCACATGATGGGCAAACCCGCGCATCTGGCGAACCGTACATATTCCATCCCTTACAAGTAGCACGCATCCTGGCGGACATGCGGCTCGACTACCAAGTCTTGATCGCTGCGATCCTGCACGATGTCATCGAAGACACGCCAACCAACAAAGAGCAATTAACCAAACGTTTCGGCGCTGATGTCGCTGAACTGGTCGACGGTGTTAGCAAGCTAACTCAGGTCGAATTTGGCAGCAAAGCGGAAGCGCAAGCCGAATACTTCCGCAAGATGATGCTAGCAATGGCGCGTGACATACGCGTGATGTTGATAAAGCTCGCCGATCGCTTGCACAACATGCGTACCTTAGGCGCATTGCGGCCTGAGAAGCGCCGAAAGATTGCCCGCGAAACGCTCGATATCTACGCGCCGATCGCCAATCGCCTCGGTTTGAACAACTTTCGCCTCGAACTGGAAGACTTAGGTTTCAAAGCCCTCTATCCGCAGCGTCATCGCGTGCTTGCGGACGAAATAAAACGCGCGCGCGGGCACCGCCGACAAGTCATTAGCACCATTACACGCGCAATCAAAAGCCGGGTCAAACAAGAAGGCTTCCGCGCTGAAGTCATCGGCCGTGAGAAGCATCTGTACAGCTTGTACGACAAAATGGTGCGCAAAGGTTTGTCGTTTGCTGAAGTCATGGACATTTATGCATTTCGCATCATCGTCGAAGATGCTGATCTGTGTTATCGCGTCGTTGGCTGCATGCACAACCTATACAAACCTATACCGGGTCGATTCAAGGATTACATCGCGATCCCCAAGGCCAACGGCTATCAGTCGCTGCATACGGTTCTGATGGGGCCGTTTGGCGTGCCGATTGAGATACAGATCCGCACCCATGAGATGCACGCTATAGCGGAGTCCGGAGTTGCAGCACACTGGCGCTACAAAACTGGCGAAGCCGACCCGAATGCGGCCAGCGCACGGGCAAGCGAGTGGGTCCGCGGCTTGCTGGAGATGCAGCAAGCCACCGGCGACACCGTGGAATTTATCGAGAGCGTCAAGGTTGACCTGTTTACCCGCGAAGTCTACGTGTTCACGCCGGCCGGCGAGATCATGCAAATGCCGGTTGACGCGACCGCCGTCGACTTCGCTTATGCCGTGCACACCGACGTTGGCAACACTTGTGTTGCGGTCAAGATAGACCGGCGTTATGCGCCCTTGAGCACGCAGCTACAAAGTGGTCAGACGGTCGAGGTTGTCACTGCGCCCTGGGCACGGCCCAATGCAAGCTGGCTAAACTTCGTGGTCACCGGCAAAGCCAGAGCCAACATTCGCAATCAGCTAAAAGACTTACGTGCTGGGGAAGCGGAAGAATTGGGTGAACGCTTGCTAAATCAAGCGCTTGCAGTAATGTCACTGCAGCTGCGAGACTTCGACGAAGCGGCGCTAACGCAGTTGCACAGCGCACTCGGCGCGGCATCAATGGCCGAGGTATTAGTCGACATTGGGCTTGGCCGCAAACTTGCACCGCTGGTGGCGCATCGTTTGGCAACCGCAGGCGAAGAACCGCAGACCGCGCAATCAGAAGAACCTGAAGCGCAGGCTGTCGCTAAGACGACGCAGCGCTCACCACTTTATATTCGCGGAACGGAGGGCATGTTGGTGACATTTGGTAAGTGCTGTCACCCGATCCCAGGTGATCCGGTGGCCGGCTTTGTGAGTGCCGGGCGCGGCATCATTGTCCACCACCGTGCCTGTCACAATGTGGCCGAATATGCGAGCGAAGCTGAAAAGTGGCTTGATGTTGAATGGGAGCCGTCAATTGATTCCGAATTCACCGTCGAAATTCGTTTGTTATTGCACAATCAGCGCGGCGCGTTAGCTAACGTCGCCGCGTCTATCGCGCAGGGTGACGCCAACATCGGTCATATCAAAACGATCGAGCGTGAAGGCATGTTGTCGACACTAGACATGCTCATAGAAGTGCGCAACCGTAAACACCTCGCTGATGTTATGCGTCGATTGCGCACCTCGCCTGAAGTAACTCGGATCCACCGAACACGCGCTTGAGAGCGCTTGATCAGGTAGCGCGAGAAAGCGGTCTTGTACAAGCGATCAAACACCCACCCGCATCGGCAAGCTAAGGCATTGCGGAAAAGCTGCCAGGCGCCATTCGTCAGTCATTAGGAGAGCAGATTCATGGCAAAACAAATTATTCATACCGACGCTGCACCACAAGCAATTGGCACCTATGTACAAGCGGTCAAGGCTGGCAACACCGTGTACATGTCAGGGCAGATCCCACTAATACCAGAGACTATGGAGCTCGTCAGTGATGACTTTCGAGCACAAGCCGAACAAGTATTTCGCAATCTTACGGCGGTGGCTGCTGCTGCTGGCGGAAGCCTCAGTGACGTCGTCAAACTCAACGCTTATCTCACCGACCTTGCGAATTTTCCAATTGTGAACGAGGTTATGGCTGCGCACATGAGTGAGCCCTACCCTGCTCGGGCCGCGGTCGGCGTGCGCGAGTTGCCGAAAGGCGCGTTGGTAGAAATTGAGGGAGTCATGGTGCTCGACTGAACCGCGCTGAGTAGAAACAGTTGCTGCAAGACTCCGTCAAAAGTTTGCGCGGTGTTGGCGCCAAGGTTGCTGAACGCTTGGAGCGGATAGGCATCACGCAGGTCCAAGACCTGCTTTTCCACCTGCCACTGCGTTATGAAGACCGCACGCGCGTGTCGCCCATTGGTGGGCTCGTTTCCGGCACATACGCGCTGATCGACGCGCATGTTGAAGTTGCGGAAGTGAAACATGGCCGGCGACGTTCGCTGCTGGTACGGGTTGCCGATGGGACCGGGCATATAGATTTGCGCTTTTTCCATTTCGGCAGCACGCAAAAACAAGCGCTCGGCCGTGGTACACGTTTGCAATGTTACGGCGAAGCACGCCGCGGCCCTTTAGGCATGGAGATTGTGCACCCCGAATATCTTGTGCTGAAAGCTGACGATCCGGTCCAAGTCGAGACTCATCTGACCCCAGTCTATCCAACTACGGAAGGGCTGCACCAAGCGTCGCTGCGTCGTTTGTGCGAGCAAGCATTGCGCTTCGCGCAGGCTGACGGCAGCTTGCAAAATTTGTTACCCGCAACAGTACAAGCCCAGGCCGGACGAGAGCTGCTCGACGCACTACGCCAACTGCACCACCCGGACAGCGGCACCGAACGCAAAGCGCTGGAGCGGGCGCGGCGCAGGCTCAGCTTCGAGGAAATGGTTGCGCATCAGCTCAGCCACTTGGCGGTCAAAGCCCAAGCACGGGAGCGTCGCTCTAATGCACTGCCGGGCAACGGTTCGTTGGAGAGCGGTTTCCGAGATAGCCTCGGTTTCGAACTCACTGGCGCACAACAGCGCGTGGTCAGCGAAATTCACGCTGATTTGGCCCGTAACTTTCCTATGTACCGCTTGGTACAAGGTGACGTTGGCTCCGGCAAAACCGTAGTCGCGGCGTTGGCCGCAGTGCGGGCGATCGAAGCCGGGAAACAAACCGCAATAATGGCACCTACAGAGCTGCTAGCCGAGCAGCATCTGCGCCAATTCACACATTGGTTCGAACCGCACGGCACATGCGTTGCTTGGCTAGGCGGCAAACAAACTGCGCGCGCGCGGCGCGACACTCTGGACGCACTGGCAAGCGGCCAGAGCGCAATTGCCGTCGGCACCCACGCTTTATTTCAAGATGCCGTACAGTTCGCGCGACTTGGCTTGGTAATTATCGACGAACAGCACCGATTCGGCGTCCACCAACGCCACGCGCTGCTGAATAAGGGCGTCGATGATGCTGGCGCAGCGCTCGCACCGCACCAGCTAATAATGACTGCAACGCCAATCCCAAGAACACTCGCGATGACCTCGTACGCGCACTTAGATGTGTCATCGATTGACGAGTTGCCGCCTGGCCGCCAAGCGATCGATACGGCGGTGTTGCCGGAATCAAGACGCCCGGAGATCGTCGAACACATCGCCGCAGCGTGCGCGAGCGGACAGCAAGCGTATTGGGTATGTCCACTGATCGAAGAATCCGAAGTGGTCGAGGCGGAAGCGGCCGAAGCGACCGCACAAGCGCTGGCCGAGGCGCTTCCCGCGGTGCGCGTAGGCTTAGTGCACGGACGCATGAAACACGCAGACCGCGACATTGTAATGACCGAGTTTCGTGCCGGTGAGATCGATCTATTGGTTGCTACAACAGTTATCGAAGTTGGCGTCGATGTTCCGAACTCGAGCTTAATGATTATAGAAAACGCTGAGCGCCTGGGCTTATCGCAACTGCATCAACTGCGTGGCCGGGTTGGCCGAGGCGCACGTAAAAGCGCGTGTTTACTGGTCTACAAAGCACCGTTGTCGCGGCTTGCGAGAGCTCGCTTAGGCATGCTTCGCGACAGCAGTGATGGATTTGAGATCGCCGCCAAAGACCTTGAATTACGCGGCCCAGGTGAGATATTAGGTACGCGCCAAACCGGCGACGTGCAGATGCGGATAGCGGACCTCGCCCGGGACCATGACCTGCTCGACGACGCTGTCGAGACTGCGCAAACGATCATACGTGAATGCCCGGCCAATGCGCCGCTGCTGGTGCAACGCTGGGTCGGCAACGCTGTCGCTTATGCTGACGTCGGCTAACAGCATGGTGCGCCTGGCACCAGCTATGGCTCGCCATACGACTAGCGTGCTGAGACCACAACACCTTGGCTTGGAGGCTCAACATGAACGCAACTAGATGGGGTGATTACGCGTTATTAATGCGTCTCGACAAACCAATCGGTGCGTTGTTATTACTGTGGCCGACGTTATGGGCGCTGTGGATCGCCGGTGACGGTCAGCCTGACCCCTTGATTAGCGCGGTGTTCATCATTGGTGTATTCGTGATGCGTTCGGCCGGGTGCGTGGTCAATGACATCTCTGATCGCGACTTTGACCTGCACGTAGAACGCACCCAAGACCGACCGCTGACCTCTGGTCGTGTGTCTGTGCGCGAAGCAATTGTATTGTTCGTGGTGCTGGGTCTAGTCGCCTTTGCGCTGGTGCTAATGATGAATTGGTACACCATCGCACTATCCGTAGTCGGAATATTTCTCGCCGCAAGCTACCCATTGATGAAACGCGTCACTTATCTGCCGCAAGCCTATCTCGGCATCGCGTTCGGATGGGGCATCCCGATGGCATTTGCCGCGCACCTGAGTGAAGTGCCACTGCTTGGGTGGTATTTGCTCGCCACCAATATCATTTGGGCCATCAGTTACGACACCATGTACGCAATGGCTGATCGCGCCGATGATCTGAAGATTGGCTTGAAGTCTTCAGCCATATTGTTTGGTGCGGCCGATCGAATTATCGTCGGCATGCTGCAAATACTGGTGCTGGCTTTGTTACTGGGGCTCGGCGTTTACGCAAACTTCGGCGCCGCATATTACCTTGGCCTGGCACTCGCCAGTGCCGCCGGTGTGTATCAACAATGGTTGATTCAACAACGCGAGCCAGCCGCGTGTTTTCAAGCCTTCAAGAATAACAACTGGTTTGGCGGCGCGGTGTTCGCTGGCATCGTCTTGCACTACGCGCTGGCCTAAGCACAACGACCTCGCACTAAAGCTTACGCGCGCAGCAAGGCCTCGACGCGCCTGAAGTCAGCCTCAGTATCGACGCCAGGGCCTGGCGCTTCTAAGGCGTCAGCGACGTGTATTGCGGCGCCGTGGTACAAGGCCCGCAGTTGCTCCAGCGCTTCTGCCTGCTCTAAGGCGCACGGCCCCAGCGCTACGAATTCGGCCAGATAGTTGGCGCGGTAAGCGTAAATGCCAATATGTCGTCGCAATAACGTGGTAGCAGGCAACAGCCCAGCGTTTGTCGCAAATGCGTCGCGGTACCACGGAATGGTTGCGCGGCTAAAGTAGAGTGCTTGGCCATGCACATTGACCGCAACCTTAACTGCGCCGGGATCACTGAGATCGGTCTCGGACAAGGGTTCGGTCAAAGTGGCCATCTGCATGTTCGGCCGCGCACTTAAATTCTGCGCGACTTGGCGAATGTTCGCAGGCGGGATCAGCGGCTCGTCCCCTTGCACGTTGACCACTACCGTTTGCGCAGGCCAGTCGCGAGCGGCAACAACCTCAGCAATTCGATCGGTACCCGAGGCATGATCTGGCGCGGTCATTTCCACCTTCGCGCCAAACGCCACGGCGGTGCGTGCAACCTCGGCATCATCGGTGGCTATAAATACTTCGCCAACTTCACTCGCACAGGCGCGTTCCCATACGTGCTGCACCATCGGCTTGCCTGCCAGCACGCGCAACACTTTACCGGGCAATCGAGTTGACGCGAGTCGCGCCGGAATAACCACCACTACATCATTGGCCATGTCGTTATCCTGGCACCCGCCGAGCGGCTGTACACAAGACCTGCAGCTTCGCGTTTGCGAGATCGGCGCCGAGCAATCCGAGACCACAATCTGGGGCCGCCATGAGTCGTTCGGCATCAATATGTTGCAAAGCGCTCACCAGCCGACCCTGTACTTCTTCGACCGTCTCAACATTACTTCTTGCCACCGCGATAACACCAAGGATGACGGTGGTCTTGCTAAAACGCTCGAGTAACGACAGATCGTTATGGCGATGTGCATCTTCGATTGATACAGCGTCGATGCGTGCGTAGTCGACCGCATCTGCTAACGCTAAGTATGCGCTGGGATCAGCCTTCGGATAGTCGTCGCTATCGAGTTTATCGGGATAACCACAACACATGTGCACGGTACGAGTCACCGAACGCGGACAACCGTGAAATGCACGCTCGAGATTGTCCAGGCCAAAAGCCAACGCGCGCTCAGGATTGCGTGCAAACAAAGGCTCGTCAATCTGGATATGCGCACACCCGGCGTCTGCCAGCGCACGTACTTCGACGTTAAGCGCATCAGCAAGTGCCGCACCAAATCGCTGCGGGTCATTGTAGTACGCATCGGCCACCGTATCTGTGACGGTCATGGGCCCCGGCAAAGTGATTTTTACCGCCCGGTCGGTAGCCGCCTGCGCGACCTTCCAATCCGCCAGCAAGAATTTATCACGCACACTGATAGCGGCACGCACGGTTGGCAAGAACGCGCTGTAGGCACCATTGCGCAGCGACTTTTCGGTCAGTTGCTCGAAGTCAAAGCCGTGCAGATGACGGCAGTGATAATGGATGTAGTTTTCGCGCCGAACTTCGCCGTCCGTCGGCACGTCTATGCCCGCGTCAACCTGCGCCCTGACAACCTCATGGGTGGCGCGATCAAGGATCACCACGGCCTCGTCGCCCATGGCAGCCATTGCATCAGCCCACGCCGCCGTCGGGTTGGCTGTATCGGGGCCATCAGGAACCGTAAACCAATCCGGCAAATGCAGATAGTCGGGCTTCGGATAGGCGCCAATGGTAGTGGTAAGAATGGACATTAGCTTAGTCAAGCCCGCGGGCGATGCGGGCTTTACTCGGTTGTCGAAGTAGCCCGCATCCTCGGGGCTACTTCGTCGCAGGTCAATACGTGCTTAAAACTTCGCGTATTTTGCCGCACAGCTCGTCGATGTGAGCACGCTCTGAAATCAACGGCGGTGCCAGTAAACCCGAGTCCCCGGTGAATTTAATATGCAAGCCTGCGTCAAACAAACGTTTTTGTACTTCAGTGCCCCGCGCACCAGGCCCACCGGCGGGCGCAACGTCGATGGCAGCCATCAAGCCATAGCCGCGTATATCAGTGATTACCGCCATGTCTGACAACGCGAAGACTTGATCGAGGAAGTACTCTGACAATTCCTCGCCGCGCTCAAAAAGATTTTCGCGCGCGAAGATGTCCATCGTCGCCAAACTCGCAGCACACGCGGCCGGATGCCCAGAATAGGTATAGCCGTGGAAAAACTCGATGGCACCACTTGGCGACGCGCCAGTGACAGAATCGTAAATTTCGTCGTTAACCGCAACCGCACCCATCGGCTGGCAGCCATTTGTCATCGCTTTAGCCATCGTGATCATGTCTGGCACGACGCCAAAACTTTGCGACGCAAACGCTTTGCCGGTGCGGCCGAACCCGCAAATAACTTCGTCGAATACCAACAAGATGCCGTGTTTATCGCAAATCTCACGCAAACGCTGCAGATATCCTTTAGGCGGAATAAGAAAGCCCGTTGAACCAGCTACCGGCTCAACAAAACATGCCGCAATGGTTCCAGGACCGAAGTTGGTTGCGATACGTTCCAGATCATCAGCTAAATCCGCGCCTTTTTCCGGCTCGCCACGGGTAAAGCGATTCTCTTCGAGCCAGGTATGGCGCATGTGCGCAACCGCCGGCATTCCCACACCAAAGGCTTCGCGATTCTTGATGAGGCCAGACAGCGCCACGCCGCCGAAATTAACGCCGTGGTAAGCGCGTTCGCGCGATACAAAACGTTGCCGTTGCCCCTGGCCTTTGGCGTAGTGGTAGGCCAACGCAATTTTCATCGCTGTCTCGACAGACTCAGAGCCAGAGTTAGTAAAAAACACATGGTCCAAACCTTCCGGGGTCAAACCAGAGATGCGCCGGGCCGTCTCAAACGCACCCGGGTGCCCAAGCTGGAACGGCGCGGTGTAGTCCAATTCCATCAGCTGATCGCCCACGGCTTTTGCGATCTCGTGACGCCCGTGGCCAGCGGCGACGCAAAATAGGCCTGACGAGCCATCGAGTATGCGCTGTTCTTTGTGGTTCCATAGGTAAACGCCTTCACCGCGCACGATTAGGCGGGGATTCGCTTTGAAGTCGCGATTAGACGTAAACGGCATCCATTGATGCTCCAGCGAATTTCCAGCGTATTGCATGAGATACCCCTTAGCAGTTAATTAATTAGGCGCGCACAATAGCGACAATTTATGATCTATAAATGCGCCCGCGCGCGCCTTAACGGAGCCACATTGCGTGTTGCACAGCAGGCAACGGCGCGTACGCGCAAGCATCGTATTATTATGCTCTTACAATAGTGCGAGTTACTGCTTAAGGTTTAGAGCCAGTTTCAACACGCAAACTAGACCAGCAAACACATGCGCGAACACTTGTTTCAACTTCCACAAGCTGGCACCGGCAGCCTCCAGGCGCAGGTTCGCGAGATGTTAGTCGCCGCAATTCTGGGTGGCCAACTACCGCCGGGGACACCGCTGCCCTCATGTCGGCGCCTAGCCAAGCAGTTAGGTATCGCGCGCAACACCGCGGTGCTGGCTTACCAACACCTCGTTGATGAGGGTTACCTCGTCTCACGCGAACGCAGCGGCTTCTACGTCGATGACAAAGTCTTGGAGGGCCACCTCGACCAAGGCCCAGCGACAGTCGTACCAGGAAACCAACACGCGCCACATTGGTCTTCGCGATTTCAGTTTAATGCAACTAGGCTTGCCGGCCCGCGTCGCCCGGGAGATTGGCAAAGCTATCCGTATCCGTTTGTGTATGGACAAATCGACCCCGAATTGTTTCCCATCGCTGAGTGGCGAGAGTGCTGTCGGGAGGCGCTATCGGTACGCTCAATTCGCGCGTGGGCAAATGATCGCATTGATCACGATGACCCCTCGCTGGTAGAACAACTGCAAACACGGGTGCTGCCGCGCCGCGGCGTATGGGCAACGCCGGATCAAATTCTTATAACTTTGGGCGCGCAGCAGGCGCTCTATTTACTCGCGACAGCGCTTGTTGGCGCTGGCGACACCGTTGGCATCGAAGAACCGGGCTACGCAGACGCGCGCAATATTCTGAGCATGCGTGCGGGCGCTATGCGCTATTTGCCAGTCGACGACCACGGCCTCATCATCGGCCCGCAACTGGCGCAATGCGACTACGTCTACGTAACGCCGTCGCATCAGTGCCCCACCACAGTGACCATGCCGATGGAGCGCCGCAAGGCGCTGTTAGAGGCGGCCAATGAGTATGATTTCGTAATCATCGAAGATGACTACGAGGCGGAGACAAATTATCTCGGCAGCCCGACTGCGGCACTCAAGAGCTTGGATACCAGCGGGCGCGTCATTTACGTCGGCAGTTTGTCAAAGACGCTCGCCCCCGGCTTACGTTTGGGCTATCTGGTGGGTCCAGCTGAATTAGTTAAAGAAGCGCGGGCGCTACGTCGCTTCATGCTCAGACACCCGCCCTCCAACAACGAGCGTTCATTGGCGCTATTTCTCTCGCGTGGCCATCACGACGCGCTGATTAGGCGTCTGAGCCAGGCGTTTCGCGAACGCTGGAGGGTACTCGGCGAGGCCTTGCACACATACCTGCCTGGAGCGGCGGATAGTCCGTCATTTGGCGGCACATCTTACTGGGTCGAGGGTCCGCAACACATGGACGTGGCCGAGCTGTACCTGCAGGCGCAAGCGCAAGGCATTCTTATCGAGCGCGGTGACGTGCACTTTGGTGCAGCGAATGCGCCACAAAACTTTTTTCGTCTGGGCTTCTCTGCCATACCGACCAATGCTATCGCCCCGGGTATCAAACAACTCGCCGCGATTATCCATAGCCTTGCCTAAGGTGCGCTTGAACAAACGCTAAGGGACGCCGCTCACGTGCTGCACTGCCGCCGGCCTTGGTCTAGTAGATGGCGTTGCGCTGGCCCTAACCGGCCCGCTCATGTAACCCCAAACTCTGCCAAGTGTCAGAGCAACTAATACCCTGGATGCCAGGGCCTGACATTCAGGCCCTGGCATCCAGGATCTTCGAGCTCATGCGACGGCGCCACGATGTCGCTACTGCCTAAGCGGGCTAAATGCGGAAACTATTCACTGAGGTGAGAGCAATGAAAATTGGCGTACCCAAAGAAATTAAGAATCATGAAGCCCGCGTCGGGCTGGCTCCATCGAGTGTGCGTGAGGTGAGTCGGCATGGTCATTGCGTATTAGTCGAACGCGGCGCAGGCACTGGGATCGGTAGTTCCGATGATGATTACCGCAACGCTGGCGCGGAGATTTGTGACAGCGCCGCAGAGATATTTGCCGCCGCGGACATGATCGTAAAAGTGAAGGAACCACAAGCATCCGAGCGCGCGATGCTACGAGAAGATCAGGTCCTATTCACGTATTTGCATCTAGCGCCAGACGCCGAGCAAACGCGTGAACTAGTCGCTAGCGGTGCAACTTGCATCGCCTATGAAACAGTCACCTCACCACACGGCGGCCTGCCTTTGCTCGCGCCAATGTCGAAGGTTGCCGGGCGTATGGCGGTTCAAGCTGGCGCCTATTGTTTGGAAAAACCACACGGCGGCCTGGGAATGTTGCTCGGTGGTGTACCTGGTGTGGATCCAGCGAAAGTTGTGATCATCGGCGGTGGTGTGGTTGGCACACACGCGGCGCATGTGGCCGTCGGCATGGGCGCGGACGTATGGGTGCTCGATCGCAACAATGAAGTTTTGGAGAATCACTGGCGCCAGTTTGGACGCGCAACCAACACAGTGTTTTCTACCCATGACGCAATTGAACGACATGTACTGATGGCAGACTTGGTGATATGCGGCGTACTGATCCCAGGCGCAGCGGCGCCGAAGCTAATCACTCGCCAGATGGTCACGGCGATGAAATCAGGCTCGGTGCTAGTCGATGTCGCGATTGACCAAGGTGGCTGTTCTGAGACCTCGCGTGCGACCACCCATGCTGAACCGACCTACACAGTCGATGAGGTCGTACATTATTGCGTCGCAAACATGCCGGGCGGCGTGCCACGAACCTCAACTTTTGCATTAAATAATGCAACTCTGCCACACGTGTTAGCGCTAGCCGACCATGGCTACAAGGCTGCGCTCGCACGTGACTCGCACCTGCTCGCTGGACTCAACGTGTGGGCTGGGCAAATCACTTGCGCGGAGGTAGCCGAGGCGCTCGGCTACGCCCACCTGCCAGCAAGCGAGGTACTCCAACAAGCATCCTGAGCAAACACCAAAGCGGCTTATCCGCGTGCCTATCAGCAGCGTGATAGCACAATGCGCACTGGGTACGTGTTTTGTCCGCGGACGTGTCGTATGCTTGAAGTCTATGGCTAAGTTACTCGAATATAACGCAACGCTGATCGAGCGCATTGAGTGCAACGACGGGTTAGCAATCTTTAAAGTGCGCCCGGACGACTTTGCGCCATCGCCCGGCTGGTTTGTCCCCGGGCAATATCTAACGCTCGGACTCAACAACGAAGACGCGCCCGATCTGGGCAGCGTACGGCGTCCAATGTCAATTGCATCGGAGCCGTCTCAGCAAGATACGGTGGATTTTTATATCCGCTACGTTAGTGCCCCGGAATCTGACAACCCGCTCACGCATCTGCTGTGGCCCTTAAGTGCCGGCGACCGGCTTTTTGTGAGTCCTAAAGGTACCGGCCGTTTCACTGTCGAACATTCCACCGGGGTCGATGATCCACGCGTTCGCGTACTGGTCGCCGCTGGTACCGGGTTGGCGCCTTTCACGTCTATGGTGTTGGAACAAGTCGCGCGCAATGCCAAAGCAGACCTATCACGGTGGGGTTTGCTGCACGCAGCAAGTTATGCCGCCGACATAGGTTATATAGATCAGCTTGACGCACTGGTAAAAAACAACGGATTGCGTTATGCACCTAGCATTAGTAGGCCGCAAGCCTGTCCACAATGGGATCGACACAGTGGCCGTGTTGAAGATTTTTTCAACCCCGAACGTCTCGGCGATACCGAATCGGTGCTCGGATTGGCCCCTGGCGAGCTCAATCCGGACAACGCAGTTGTGTACATTTGTGGACTAAACGGAACTATTGCCAATACCTTGGAACGTCTATTGCCCTGCGGATTTATCCCCAACAACCGCAAGATAAGACGCGCGCTAGATGTCGCAAACGAGACCCCGTCAAGCTTTTTCTATGAACCGTACGACAGCACGCCGGTTGTGGAAATTAAGGAAGCGGAAAATGTCGCTCGTCTCAGAGCGCTTATGCAAGCCTGATTTTTTAGGACTTAGCGTGTATTCCGAGTTGCATACACGCCCAGTCAAGCTATACCGAACAGTCGTGGGTCCGCACGGCGGGCAGATCTTAAGTGCGCCCGGCACAGGCGAACGTGACCAGTTTGTCGCACATGGAATCGAAAATTGAGGCAAGCCTCGCGGTGAAAACCGCTGAGGAGATCCATAGCCTGTGCTCGGAATTATGTCAGGCGCTTGGCTTTGACTACTTCCTATACTGGTTGCAGTTCCCTACCTCTTTTGTAAATCCAGAATACGTCATCATCTCCGGTTTTCCCGAGGATTGGTGGACGCATTACAATACCCAAGGCTACATGACCATCGATCCGACGGTGTTGCACTGCACCACAGGTGTGGTGCCGCTCAAGTGGGATGAAATCAACCCGGACAAAAGTGGCGCAGGCAAACGGGTGCGAAACTTCATGTCGGAGGCGTGGGATTTCGGCTTGCGCAGCGGTGCCAGCTTCCCAGTGCATGGCAGCAACGGCGAAGCAGCCATCTTCAGCCTCGTTTCAGATCAGCACAACACCAACGCTCGCAGCCACGTACTGGAACATCTCGCTATCGGTCAGTTGTTGAGTGGCTACGTCCATGAAGCAGTGCGACGCGTAATCGTAGACGCCGAAGGGCCGATCCCGAAAGTCCAACTCACAGAGCGCGAACGCGAGTGTCTAACTTGTGCAGCCGAGGGTAAGACCGCGTGGGAAGCCGCGCAAATCCTCACTATCTCCGAACGCACTGTAATTTTCCACCTACAGAACGCCGCCCAAAAACTGCAGGTCACTAATCGACCCCAAGCGGTCGCTCGTGCAGTTTCGCAACAACTGATTACGCCACAACTCGGTCGTAACTAGTTTCCGTAGCGGCAATACGCCGCGCGCAGCGACAAAACTCTCCTAAGCTTACTGTTGGCAATGCTAATTTTCGGCGCCTTCCAATATGAATTTACTTCCTATACCACTGTAATTTCTGACAGTCGTCGCGACAGAAATTTAAGCGTTAACTGACACACACAAAACAAATTAAGTCAGCGCTCAGGGGCATCTTAATGACCACTCTTATTGCAGCACAAGCGCATGAACAGGGGATGGATTGGAATCTGCTAGACGGTATGTTTCGACTACGCGATGAGATCTTTCATCAACGCCTCGGCTGGCAAGTCATGAGCCATAACGGCCTGGAGCGCGATAGTTTTGACGAGCTTAAACCGGTTTATTTAATTGCCAAAGGCGAGGGTCGCAAGGTCCGCGGCTGCACCCGCATTTTACCGACTACCGGTGCGTACATGCTCAAAGACACATTCCCTTATATAGAGATTGCATCGATCCATCCGGTCTTGACGATGCAGATCGACAAGCTACCGATGACGCTTTGCTCGGTCTTCTTGACGGTAAAGAAATCCAGGAATGGCGCAATGTCTTGACGTTCGCGAAACGCAGCCCAGATGCGTACCCGGCCTTGCGTGACGCTCTCGGCGTGAGTATGAATCTATTTCAGTTCCATGCCCCAGTAAAACGCTCAGCTTGACGCAAGCTCTCGACACTTAGAGCAAACTCAGGGACACAGTCGCGGGAACGCTTTTGCGCGGAGCTTGCGTATGGCTTGCATGCACCCGTACGCTATGTGTCCATACATAGCGCCTTTGGGGGCAATATTTAGTGAGCATCGAAAAAATCCGCTTCATGGCGAGCCGTTCTGACAGCGCACAAAAAGCGCTCGCAGAATTGACCGCCAAGTACGGCAATGTAGAGGTCGAGGATGCTGACGCAATAGTCGCTCTCGGCGGCGATGGGTTTATGCTTGAAACGCTGCATCGCAACATGGAGCGTGAACTGCCGATCTACGGCATGAATCAAGGCACTGTCGGTTTCTTGATGAACGAATATCGTGAAAAAGACATTTTAGAGCGCTTGAACAAATCCGATCTTGCGGAAATTCATCCTTTGCGAATGGACGCAGTTGGGCGTGGTGGTGGACAGCTGAGTGCACTCGCTATCAACGAAGTATCACTACACCGACAAACTGGCCAGGCCGCAAAGGTACGCGTATTGATTGATGGAAAGGAGCGTATTCCGGAAGTGATTTGCGACGGCGTCTTAGTTGCGACCGCTGCTGGCAGTACCGCTTATAATCTGTCAGCCCATGGCCCGATCTTGCCGCTCAATGCTGGCGTATTGGCGCTCACACCAATTAGCCCATTTCGCCCACGTCGGTGGCGCGGTGCGTTATTACCGTGCGAATCAATAGTCAAATTCGAAATTCACGATCACTTCAAACGGCCAGTGAGCGCGAACGCAGATGCAACTGAGCTGCGGGATGTGTCCGAAATTACCGTGAGCCAAGCGCGTGACGTCAGCTTGCGATTGCTATTCGATCCAGAGCACAATTTGGAAGAGCGCATTCTCAATGAGCAATTTGCGATCTAGATAGCTCGATCCTGGTCGCCACCTTGGGTGTCGGCCAGCGTCTTCAGATTGGTCCCTCAATGACAGCTCTTGGTGTCCCGTTCACTTCAGGCAGTTCGGCACCGAAGTATGCTCAACAAACCCGCACCTCGGCTTCCGCAAGAATTATCGTTTCAGGGTCTGCAATAGACGCAAAAGGTTTTTCCCCTGCGTATTCAAAATCGGCGTAACGCACTGTTGCGACAACGCGCTGGCGCAGTTTTTCGACACACACGTGCTGGGTCGCAGCGGCGGACAGCTCACCGACGATCCACTTGAATCCAGCTCGACTGGCAACAAGCTCTATTTCTGCGCGCAACAACTGATAGATCCCCGCTTGTGAAGCGCACGGATCAACGGCGGCCATATCAACCAACAAACAGCTGCCGGGGGCTACATCGCGGACTTGCCGGTAGAGTCCATCGAGATGCTCCAGTAGCGCTGCTTTCGCGAGGTACTTATCGGGCAGCTCGCCGTGGAACTGCGGTTGCAGATCATAATCGCACGCAATCAAACAAGCTCGAAGCGTACCTGTGCTTGGGTCAATGGCGGCCAGTGATAAGCCTTGGTCGAGCATCTCGAAAAACATTTCCCGTAGATACTCACGGTACTCATCTGCTTGAATTCCTGACGCAACATGTAGCGAACTTTGAGCACAAAACACCTCGCTAATGAGCATCAGCGCCGCCTCAGCATGTTCGCGCGTAAGTGGAATAATATCAACTACTTGAGTGCTCACATCGACACCTCGGATCGCGTTGAACCTGCTGCAGTACGACGCTTGGTTTTAAAAAGTGTTCTTACATCCTGCATGTGAGCAGCATATGCCATGCCATGCCAGGCCAGCGGTGTGAATCGACTCATCAAGGGTGCTACATTCTGACGCGTCCCATCGCCTAGCGAGATGCTACATGTTTACCTTAGCCTTTTACGAGCCCGGACATTTTCATGCCGCGCTGACTTTGAAGGCCAATAATGGTCGTATCAACGATACGGTGCATCTGTACGCTAAAGCTGGGCCGGAGCGCGATGCCTTCGTGAGCCTCGTAAAGTCATTTAACCAGCGCTCCGTCGACCCAAGCGCTTGGCACCTTGTGTTGCATGAAAGTGACAAGCCCTTAGATCAGCTAATTAGTGATCAATTTGCTGATGTGGTCATCTTGGCTGGACGTAACGACGCGAAGCTCGCCACGATCGCAGCCCTGCACGCAGCCGGTATTGCAGTGTTTGCTGACAAACCCTGGTTGGTCGACGTCGCCGCCGAACCCTATCTACAACCGCTCACGTCAGGCGGCCCGCTGGTTATGGATATCATGACCTCGCGGTTTGATAGCACGGCTCAGCTGCGTCGTGCAATTACCCAGCAGCCAGAGTTGTTTGGAGGGTTTGCGAGCGAAGCACAATTGCCTGCGATCGAGTTAGGCTCGACCCATCACCTACTTAAACAAGTGAACGGTGAGCCGCTAAAACGACCGCCGTGGTATTTCGACGTGACGGTGCAAGGCGACGGCTTGACGGATATTCAGTCACACATGATTGATCAGGCGCAATGGTTAGTAGACGCGCATGCACTGTGGTCAGCCGACACCACGCAATTGCATCACGCTAAGCGCTGGAACACAGATGTACCCCTCGCGCTGTATACCGATATCACCGGTGCGCAATCATTTGCATCAACACTCACGCCCTGTGTCAGCGACTCGACACTGGCATATGCCTGTAACGGTCGCATCGAGTTTTCGTTGCAGGGGATAAGCATTAGCACCGAGGCAGATTGGCGACCGATCGAGCCTGTCGGCAGTGGTGATTTGCATCACTCGGTTGTACGCGGCACGCGCTGCAACATCGAACTTGAACATGGCCCCGCAACTAATTTTGTTGGCCATTTGCATCTTGTTCCGCATTCTCACGATGATCTTAATGACGCGCTGAATACTGCTTTACCGGCACTGCAAAGCAAATTCCCAGGGCTTGGATTCTCCGCCTCGAAGTTGGGGATGCGCTTGGACTTACCGGCGGCGCTTAGAACTACCCACGAGAGTCACTTCGCGATGGCGCTAGATGAATTCTTGGATCATTTAACAGCAGGTCATTGGCCACCCGACATCGGGCCACGTATACAAGCGCGCTACGCATTGATCGCATCGGCCTTGCGCGCCAATGCGCCACGGCCATGAAAATATACCGGGTAGGTATCGTCGGCTACGGCATGATCGCGCAGATACACGCTAACGCAGTCGCGGCCCTGACGAACGCAACACTCGTCGGGATCATGGACCGTGGAACTGGACGCGGTGCACACATTGCCGCGACGCTGGATCAGCGTAGCCGCGACGACTTAAGCGGTTTTATCAGCCGCGATGATATCGATGTCGTGATGGTGGCAACGCCTAGTGGTGTGCATTTGGATGCTGCACTACTCGCGGCTCAGCAGCAAAAACACTGCCTCGTAGAAAAACCCATTGAAATTACTACGGCACGCGTTGATCAGATGATCGCGGCACACACTCGCGCCGGTACAAAGCTCGGCGGCATCTTCAATACGCGTTTCACCGCAGGCGCCCAGCTACTTAAATCCGCGGTCGAGTTGGGCAGGTTCGGGAAGCTCACCTTCGCCAGTGCTGTTGGACCGTGGTGGCGCGACCCCGAGTATTACTCTGACTCAAGCTGGAAAGGGACTTGGCACCTCGACGGCGGCGGCGCACTGATGAATCAAGGCATTCATTCAGTTGACCTGTTGCAATGGCTTGTCGGCAGTCCCGTCACCAGCGTCAGTGGTCAGGTGGCAACGCTTGCACATGATATTGAAGTAGAAGATACCGCTGCAGCGACGCTACGCTTTGCGAACGGTGCGCTGGGGCAAATCGCGAGCACGACCAGTATGTGGCCGGGACATTTTCGCACTATCACCATAGCCGGCACTAACGGTACTGCGGTGCTTGCAGATGGCGACTTGTTGTTCTGGCAGTTCCGCCAACCGCACGCCCAAGACGACACCGCAGCAGCACTTATCGGCCTACCAGGAGCTGGCGTCGGCGCCTCTAATCCGAGCGCAGGTGTAGATGCCGACGGTCACGCCGAGGCGCTCAGGCGTTTCCTATTAGCTATCGATTCCAACCAGACACCAGAGATTGATGGCTACGAGGCGCGAAAATCAGTGGCAATCATTGGTGCCGTGTACGCTTCTAGCAAGGCCGGCGGTAGCGCTATCCAAATAGTGTAGAAATCGGATCGACACACTCGAACGCGCGGTTAAGTGAAGCGACACTAACGTACGCTTAGGTCTACCAGCGCGTGCTCAAGAATCTTATTGAACGCATCAGCTGCTGGAGTCAGCACATGGCTGGTGCGACGAATAGTCCCAACCGCACGCGAAACAATCGGATGTACTAAAGGAATACTCACAACCCGGGCTTGAGCGCTGCCAGACAAGGCTGACTCAGGCAACGCAGCCACGCCTACGCCAGCTTCAACCAAGCTCAGATGGGTTGTGGATCGAGCCACTTCATAGCCCCATCGCAGTGTTTGGTGGGCGCGCGCCAAAGCTTCGTCAATCAGCATCCGATTGCCGGTGCCTTTAACCGGCACAATGAAGCGGCCCGGATCAACTTCAGCCCAACTTATCTCGCTACGCGCCGCCAACACATCAGCGCGCAGCATGGCTAACACGAAACGGTCATTCATCAGCGGCTGGAAGGTCAGCCCTGGTTCCTCAGCCGGAATGAAACTGACTCCAAAATCTGCCTCGCCAGTCGCAACCAGCTCCGCCACACCGTTGGCATCAGCATCCAGCACACGGATTCGAGCCACGTAGCCGGCGGCCCGGAAGGTGCTGATCGCGCGCGGCAGGATGCGCGGCGTCGCGGTTGGGATCACCGCGAGCGTAACCACTGCGCGGCTTTGCTCTTGTGCATGCGTGAGCTCATTCGATAACGCCAACATCGCTTCATGCGCACTGTCGAGCATCGATTGCGCGCGGCTGCGGAAACCTTTGCCAGCAAGGGTTAGCTTATTGCTACGCGTGGTACGTTCAAACAAGGTTGCGCCGAGTGCAGACTCGAGCTTCTGGATCCGGCGTGTTAGCGTCGGCTGAGATACACTCAAGCGTGCGGCAGCGCCAAGAAACGAGCCGAGTTCGGCCACTACCAAGAAAGCTTCAAGATCGCGAAAATCAAATTCTATGCGCATTTTGGAATTATCTATTCTGTTATTGCATTTCACAAATAAATAATTGCTCTGTACCTTAGGTCTGGTACGTCTTGAAATACGGCCATTTATAGCAAGTTGAGCTTCAGGTAACCCCGATGTCAGATTCAGACAAGTCTTACGATATTGTTGTCGTGGGTGGCGGCAACGCTGCTCTTTGCGCAGCCATCACGGCGGCAGAAACCGGCGCGAAGGTGTTGCTGCTCGAAGGCGCGCCGCACGCATACCGAGGCGGAAACTCACGCCATACGCGAAATTTCCGCTGCATGCATCATGGTCCACTGTCGGTGCTGACTGACACCTACGGCGAAGATGAGTACTTTGATGATCTAATGAAGGTGACGGCTGGCAAGACGGATGAAAATCTCGCCCGCTTAGCCATCAACACATCTGAAGCATGTCTGCCGTGGATGGAAGCGCATGGCGTGCGTTTCCAGCCCTCACTATCCGGCACGCTGTCGCTGTCGCGGACTAATGCATTTTTTCTTGGTGGCGGCAAAGCCCTAATTAACGCTTACTATCGCACCGCCGAGAAGCTAGGCGTCGATGTTCGCTACGAAGCACAAGTTACACACGTGGAGTTGAACGGCGACCATGTGGAAAGCGTGCACTACACTTGGCAAGGTGCCGAACTGCGGGTAGAGCCCAAAGGCGTAGTCATCGCTTCTGGCGGCTTTCAAAGTGACCTTGAATGGCTAGCGCGTGCCTGGGGACCAGCGGCGCGGAATTTTCTAATTCGCGGTACACCTTACAACCGCGGCGTGGTGCTGCGCGACTTACTTGATCAAGGCGCAGACTCGGTCGGCGACCCAACACAATGCCATGCGGTTGCTATTGATGGTCGCGCACCCAAGTTTGACGGCGGCATCGTCACACGCCTCGACTGCGTGCCGTTTTCAGTGGTGGTTAATAATGACGGCCAGCGCTTCTATGATGAAGGCGAAGACGTGTGGCCCAAGCGCTACGCGATCTGGGGACGCTTAGTCGCAGCGCAACCAGATCAAGTGGGCTTCTCCATTATCGATTCGAAGTCCGCCACCTTGTTCATGCCGTCGGTGTTTCCTGCAGTGATGGGCGACACATTGGAGGAGCTGGCTGACAAGCTAGGCTTGCCGGCCGAGCGCGTACGCGCAACGGTCGACGAATTTAACGCCGCGTGCGTCGATGGGCGCTTCCACCCAACAGAACTCGATGGGCTCGCGACACAAGGCCTCGACATTGAAAAAACCAACTGGGCGCGCCCGATAGTTGACCCGCCGTTCTACGGCTACAGCTTACGCCCAGGCGTGACGTTTACGTATCTCGGTTTGAAGGTTGATGAGAATGCAAAAGTGCACTCCAAAACTGGCGAGATCCGCAACCTCTGGGCGGCAGGAGAAACCATGGCTGGCTCGATACTTGGACAAGGCTATCTAGCCGGATTTGGTATGACAATCGGAACCGTTTTTGGCCGCATTGCCGGCCGGGAGGCAGCAGCCCATGTCAGCTGACACAATCGTCGAGGTCAGACGTCAAGTCGAGATTTGCAATGCATGCCGCTACTGCGAGGGCTATTGCTCGGTGTTTCCGGCGATCACGCGCCGGAGATCGTTCTCGGACGCTGATATCACGCAACTCGCCAACCTGTGTCACAACTGTCGCGGTTGTTACTACGCATGCCAATTCACCGCACCACATGAGTTTGACCTCAATATCCCCAAAGTCTTGGCAGAGTTACGCCAGGAAACTTGGCAAGAAAACGCCGTTCCACAACCACTAGCCCGTGCTTTCCACGCCAGCGGCGTCGCGATTGCGCTGGCTACCATCGTTGGCTTCGCGCTATTAATTTGGGCAATAAAAGCACTTGGCTCACAAGGCGGCGAAGGCTTCTACGCGGTGCTTTCCCACAACGCTATGGTGATGGTGTTCATGCCGGCTTTTATACTGCCGCTGATTGCCATAGCTGTCAGTGTCAAACGCTACTGGAACAGCATTGGCGGTGGCGCCATCGAATTCCAGGACCTAATGGCGGCGTTTTGCTCAGCCTCACGCATGCGCGACTTATCAGGCGGGCACGGCGAGGGCTGCAATTTCGAAGATGAGGATCGCTTCAGCAGCGAACGGCGATGGAACCACCAGTTAGTCATGTATGGCTTCTTGCTGTGTTTCGGCGCAACCAGCGTCGCTACCATCATGCATTACGTATTCGACCTGCCTGCGCCCTATCCGCTGTTGTCGATTCCAAAACTGCTCGGCGTCACTGGTGGCATCGCTTTGTGTATCGGCACAGTGGGTTTGGCAGTACTGAAAACTATGGCTGATCGCAATCAAAGTGACGCGCGGGTCTGGGGCGGAGAAATGGCATTTGTGCTATTGCTTTTTGTTGTCAGTCTGAGCGGACTGGCGCTGTATGCATTGGGCGCAAGCACTTGGATGCCTGGGCTGCTCGCATTTCATCTGGGGGCAGTTCTCGCATTCTTTTTGCTGATGCCGTATTCGAAGATGGTGCATGGTTTTTACCGTTTGGCGGCGCTCGTCGCTGACGCCCGCGATAAGCGCAGCTAACAAATAACGCAGCCCGGTACTTTTAGAAGCGCGAGCCACGCAAGGCTCGCGTTTAGTTCACAATGCCCTACGCAAGCGGCGCGACATTGCCCAAGGAACGAAGTGTCGCATCCGACACGCGGGCGCCTAATCGGGCGCAGTGTTTATTCGCACCAAGCTCGGGGCCTTATGAAAAGTAACGACTCTGGTACTGAAGTTAACAGTCGCTTAGTTGTGTTTTCCGATGACTGGGGCCGGCACGCCTCGAGCAGCCAACACCTGGTCAGACACTTCCTCGAGCATCACGATGTCCGGTGGATCAATACCATTGGCATGCGCACGCCCAGCCTCGATGCCTACGCGCTGAAACGCGCGTTCGGCAAAATGACCGAATGGACTGGACTTTCGAGCGTAGCAAAGCACAATCAGCCCACAACAGTGCCTAGCGACGAGCCCCAAGCCGTATCAGCGACGCTCGCTCCAAGCATTTGCAAGCCCTTGATGTGGCCAAGCTTTCGTACCGGCTGGGCGCGTCGTCTCAACGCCAAGCTACTGACTCGGACCGTCGAGCAAGCATGTGTCGGCAGCACACACGCCGTTGGCCTCACAACCTTACCGATCACCGCTGATATTGTGCGTGCCGACGCGCGGCGCTGGGTCTACTACTGCGTTGATGACTTCAGCACGTGGCCAGGCCTAGACCAAAACACGCTACTGCACATGGAGCGCGATCTGGTCGAAGCAGCCGACGAGATTATTGTTGTAAGCGAAACATTGGGTAAACGAATAGCCGCGATGGGCCGTGACTCAACCTTGCTTACGCACGGCGTTGACCTCGAACACTGGAAGGTTGAGTCAGGCAAGGCCTCGATAAAGCTCGCAGGCGAGCCGCGCGTGTTGTTTTGGGGGGTACTAGACCAACGCCTGGATATGGCCTGGGTACGCGCACTCAGTGAGGCTCTAGCAGGCACCGAGCCTAGCGCTCGGATAACGTTTGTTGGCCCG